>ERZ1035025.265-NODE-265-length-38076-cov-30.610899_pt1 | contig 38076 bp, 38 predicted proteins | sample MGYA00520619_ERZ1035025 | MGnify/ENA primary metagenome ERZ1035025 (study PRJEB33766, sample SAMN09781742) | gut metagenome | biome: gut microbiome | host: Homo sapiens | place: Madagascar | study: EMG produced TPA metagenomics assembly of the PRJNA485056 data...
GAGTAAAAGGGTAAAAAGGTAAAAAAGTAAAAAAGTAAAAAGCGAGGCAATGTCGGTGCTGACATTGCCTCGCTTTTACCTTTTAGAATATCGACTCCTTCGTTATTATGTTTTAGAATATCGACTCCTCCGTTTCGGACGTGAACAGCTCAAGAGCTTTCATTCCCATGATGGAGTTGCCCTTCGAGTTGAGTCGCGGGCTCCATACCGCAATCGAGTAGCGCGAAGGGTATAAAGCCACGATGCCTCCGCCCACGCCGCTCTTGGCAGGCAGACCGACAAGAAAGGCGAACTCTCCCGACTCGTCGTATAAGCCGCAGGTCTGCATGATGGCGTTGATGCGTTTCACTCGCGATATGCTCAGGTTGACACCAGCGTGAGAGAACGGCTGACTGCTCTTGGCGAATGCCATGAAGGCACGCGAGAGATCCTCGCAGCTCATCTCTACAGAGCACATCGTGCAGTAGAAGTCGAGCACGTCGTGCACATCGTTATGCAGATTGCCGTGATGCTTCAGCAGATAGGCAATGGAAGCGTTCAGATTGCAGCAGCTCAGCTCCGAGCGTGTTACCTCCTCCGAGTAGTTGATGTCAGGGTTGTCAGCCAGCGTGCGCACGAAATTGATGAAGAACTCCTTCGGGTTGTCGATGAGCGAGAGGATAACGTCGGCAGTGACCAAGGCACCAGCGTTGATGAACGGGTTGCGCGGCTTGCCGTGCTCGTACTCCAGTTGCACAAGCGAGTTGAATGCTGTGCCCGAAGGCTCCTTGCCTATTCTTTGCCACAGCTCCTTGCCTAACAGACTCAGTGCTACGGCAAGCGAGAACACCTTTGAGATGCTCTGTATTGAGAACTTCACGTCGGATGCTCCGAGGCGGTAGGTTCTGCCGTCGAGAATGTTGAGGCAGAGCCCGAACTGGTCGGGGTTTACGTTAGCTAAAGCCGGGATGTAGTCGGCTTGCTTGCCGTCGTGAGCGTAGACCTCTATCTCTTGTCGGATGTGTTCCAATAATGGTTGATAGTCCATAGCCAAATGTTTTACGGTTCTCTGTATGCTTTAGTCGAACAGTCCCGGTTCCACAGCGTTGCTGCCCGTCATCGGTCGTCCGAGGTGCTGGTAGGCGAGGGGAGTGACCATGCGTCCACGCTGCGTGCGCTTTATGAAGCCCTCCATGATGAGATACGGCTCGTACACCTCCTCTACGGTGCCCGTGTCCTCGCCGATGGCTGTGGCGATGGTAGACACGCCGACCGGTCCGCCGCGGAACTTGTCGATGATGGTGAGCAGTATCTTGTTGTCAATCTCGTCCAAGCCATACTGGTCGATGTTCAGTGCTGAGAGTGAGATGCGCGCAATGTCGCGGTCGATGCGTCCGTTGCCCTTCACCTGCGCAAAGTCGCGCACACGGCGCAGCAGAGCGTTCGCAATACGCGGCGTGCCACGCGAGCGGCGCGCAATCTCTATAGCCGCATCGTCGTCGATGGGCACCTTCAGAATCATCGCCGAGCGCTTGATAATCTTCTGCAGCATCTCCGGTCCGTAGTATTCCAGGTGGAGGTTGATGCCGAAGCGTGCGCGGAGCGGAGCCGTGAGCAGTCCGCTGCGCGTTGTGGCACCCACGAGTGTGAACGGGTTGAGGTCGATCTGTATAGACCGCGCCGACGGGCCCTTGTCGATCATTATATCGATGCGGTAGTCCTCCATCGCCGAGTAGAGATACTCCTCCACGACGGGCGATAGGCGGTGGATCTCGTCGATGAAGAGCACGTCGCGCGGCTCCAGCGATGTGAGGATGCCGGCGAGGTCGCCCGGTTTGTCGAGCACCGGTCCGCTCGTAATCTTGAAGCCCACGCCCAGTTCGTTGGCTATGATGTTGCTAAGTGTCGTCTTGCCCAGTCCAGGGGGACCGTGCAGCAGCGTATGGTCGAGCGGTTCGCCGCGGTACTTCGCCGCCTCGACGAACACTTCGAGGTTCTCCACCACCTTCTGCTGTCCGCTGAAATCGCCGAACCGCAGCGGTCGCAGAGCATTCTCAAAGTCCTTCTCGCCCTTGCGTCCCTGCTCCTGACGTATGTCGAAATCTTCTTCCATGTTGTATCGGATAATCTATTTTTTACAAAGTTAGTGCAAATCGAACACAATACAAAACAAGCTGGCTTGTTTTTATTGTTGAGATGCAGCCTAATTTATACAAAGTTAGTGTATTTTTGGCAGAAAAAACGCTATACACTTGGATAAAACAAATGAAACAACTAAATTTGTAGTCAACAGCCACTTCCGACTTACGGAAGAACGCACACTACTAACCCATTAAAACCCGAATAGAACTATGCTCGTAAAGACTTATTCCGCAGCTGTCAATGGACTCGACGTGACCACCGTAACCGTGGAAGTGAATATCGTGCCCGGCGTGATGTATCGCATGACCGGACTCGGCGACACCGCCGTGCGCGAAGGACGCGACCGCATCGCATCGGCGTTGCAGGTGAACGGATATAAGTTTCCGCACGCAGATATCACCATCAACCTCGCTCCAGCCGACCTGCGCAAGGAGGGTAGCTCGTTCGACCTGCCGCTGGCTATGGCTATACTCACCGCGAGCGGAGCCGTGACAGCCGACACTATCGGCGACTATATGCTCGTGGGCGAGCTGAGCTTAGACGGCACGCTGCAGCCCGTGAAAGGAGCTCTGCCCATAGCCATACGGGCAAGAGCCGAGAAGTTCAAAGGACTGATTGTGCCGAAGCAGAACGAGCGTGAGGCAGCGGTGGTGAACAATCTGGAGGTGTACGGCATGGAGAGCATCACAGATGTCATCAATCTGCTCACCGGAAGAGAGATCTACGAGCCGACACACGTCGACACACGCCGCGAGTTCTACGAGCAGCAGAGCCGCTTTGACCTCGACTTCGCAGACGTGCGCGGTCAGGAGAGCGTGAAGCGTGCGTTGGAAGTGGCAGCAGCAGGCGGACACAACCTGATAATGGTGGGGCCTCCGGGTTCGGGCAAGTCGATGATGGCGAAGCGTCTACCCTCTATTCTGCCGCCGCTATCGCTCTCGGAGAGTCTGGAGACGACGCAGATACACAGCGTAGCCGGAAAGCTGAAACGCGGCACATCGCTCATCTCGCAACGCCCGTTCCGCTCGCCCCATCACACCATATCGGAAGTGGCACTCGTAGGTGGCGGTATCAATCCGCAGCCTGGCGAGATATCGCTGGCACATAACGGTGTCTTGTTCGCCGACGAGCTGCCCGAATTCAACAAGCAGACCCTCGAAGTGCTGCGTCAGCCGCTCGAAGACCATAAGATAACCATCTCGCGCTCGAAGTACACCGTGGAGTTCCCCTGCTCGTTCATGTTCATCGCCTCGATGAACCCCTGCCCTTGCGGCTATTACAACGACCCGACGCACAAATGCTGCTGCACACCTGGACAGATACAACGCTACATGAGCAAGATATCCGGTCCGCTGCTCGACCGCATCGATATACAATGCGAGATTACGCCCGTGCCGTTTAAGGACATCTCGAAGGCGCAGCCCGGTGAGCCGAGTGCTGCCATCCGTGAGCGTGTCATCAAGGCACGCGACATACAGACCGCCCGCTACAAAGACTTCAAAGGCATACACTGCAATGCGCAGATGACTGAGCGCATGATTCACCAGTTCGCCGAGCCCGACGACGCCTCTATCAATCTCCTGCGCACCGCCATGGAGAAGTTCTCGCTCTCCGCCCGCGCCTATAACCGCATACTCAAGGTGGCGCGCACCATCGCCGACCTTGACGGCTCAGAGCGTGTGGAGGTGCAGCACATCAGCGAAGCTATTGGCTACCGCAACCTTGACCGTGGCGACTGGGCGGAGCGCAGAATGTATTAAAAGTAAAAAGTAAAAGAGTAAAAAGATGAAAGGGTAAAAAGGTGAAAGAGTAAAAAGGTAGGAGGTATGGGCATCCTGCCCATACCACGCAGCCACAAAGCATTTAAAGGTAAAAAGCTAAAAACATGAACAATTCAATAGAAATATACCGCTCGCAAGACGGTAGCGTGCAGCTTAATGTGAAGCTGGAGAACGAGACCGTGTGGCTAACACAGAGTCAGATGGCAGAGCTGTTTGGAAAAGATCGAACAACTATTAATCGCCATATCTCAAACATATTTAAAGAAGGAGAATTGGACGAATTCTTGGTATGTGCAAAAAATGCACATACCAAGAATTATGGTCGTAGAAGTGGTTTTACGCAGATCAAAGAGATAACCTTGTACAACCTTGATGTTATCATCTCTGTAGGCTATCGTGTTAAGTCTGTTCAAGGCACTCGTTTCCGCCAATGGGCGACCTCCGTCCTCAAGCAATACCTCATCAAGGGCTATGCCATCAATCAGCAGATAAAGCTCGACCGCTACAACGAGCTGAAGGATGTTGTGCGCCTTATGTCGCGTGCTGTCGGTTTGCAGGACAAGGTTACGACAGACGAGTATAGCGGACTGTTCAACGTTATCTCCGACTATGTGTATGCGCTCGACACGCTCGACCAGTACGACTATCAGTCGCTGTCAATACAGCAAACTACCAAGGACGAGCCGTTCCGTGCCACTTACGACAATGCGATGGAGGCTATCAACGCATTGAAGGAGAAGTTCGGCGGCAGCAAGTGGTTTGCTAACGAGAAGGATGACTCGTTCAAGAGTAGCATCGGACAGATATATCAGACCTTCGGCGGTGAGGAACTCTATCCGTCGGTTGAGGAGAAAGCCGCAATGCTTCTGTATCTTGTCGTGAAGAACCACTCGTTCAGTGACGGCAATAAGCGCATTGCTGCGATGCTCTTCCTATGGTTCCTCAACAACAACCGCGTGCTTTACGCCGAGGACGGACACAAGCGCATTGCCGACAACACACTTGTGGCGCTCACGCTGATGATAGCCGAGAGCCGCACCGAGGAGAAGGACGTGATGGTGAAGGTAGTTGTAAATCTGATTAACCGAGAGAATCAGTAAAGGTAGTAATAATAGTGAGCGTTGTGTGTCTGTTTCTGAATATAAATCGCTATATTTGCACATCAGAAACGAGTTTCCGTGGTTTTTTGATCTATAATAAACGTTTATATATACACAATGAAGAATTCAATTGAGAATCTCTATCAGCTTGACGGTAGAGTGCCATTGGGGAAAGCTCTCCCGTTTGGCTTGCAACACGTGCTGGCGATGTTCGTCAGCAACATCACCCCGATAATGATTTTAGCAAGCGTTGTCGGCCTTGACAGCGCGATCAGTGCGGCACTTATACAGAACTGTATGGTCATTGCCGGCATTGGTACGCTTGTGCAGCTGTTCCCCGTATGGCGTATCGGCTCGCGTTTGCCTATCGTCATGGGTATTTCGTTCACGTTCCTCTCGCTCGCCATCAGCATCGCCGGCGCATACGGCATGGGCACGCTTATCGGTGCGGTCATAGTCGGCGGACTCGTGGAGGGCGTGCTCGGCTTGTTCGTGAAGTACTGGATAAAGCTCATTCCGCATGTCGTGTCGGCAACGGTCGTTACTGCTATCGGCTTCTCGCTCCTGCCTATTGGTGCCAACTCGTTTGCAGGTGGTCTTGGTGCACCCGATTTCGGAAGCCTTAACAACTGGATCGTGGGTTCTGTTACGCTGCTTGCCTGCCTTCTTTGCCAGGTTTTCGCAAAGGGTTTCCTTCGTTCGCTCTCTGTTCTTGTGGGCCTTATCGTGGGCTACATTCTTGCTTGTTTCATGGGCATGGTCGACTTCAGCGGTCTTTCGGGCTTGGCTGTAGTGTCGATGCCGCGCCTTCTGCCGTTCACGCCGGAGTTCAATATCGGTGCCATACTCTCGGTTGTAGCCGTCTATCTCGTGTCGGCTACGGAGACCATCGGTGACACGTCTGCGCTGTGCAACGGTGCGCTGAACCGCGACCCTGAGACAAAGGAGATGGGCGCAGCCATCAGTTGCGACGGCTTCGTAAGTAGCGTGTCGGGCTTGTTCGGCTGTACGCCAATCACATCGTTCAGTCAGAACGTAGGCTTGGCAGCTATGTCGGGCGTTGTGAACCGCTTCACTATTGGCATCGGTGCTTTGGTGATGATTATAGGCGGTGTGTTCCCCGTAGTGGGTCACGCCCTCACCACCATTCCGCAGGCTGTGCTCGGTGGCTGCACCATTATGATGTTCGGTAGTATTCTCTATGCAGGCTTCGGTATGATGGCACGCACGGGCTTCTCGCAGCGCAACATGGTAATCGTGAGTCTCTCGCTCAGCGTGGGTCTCGGTTTTACACAAGCTACCGAGATGTTTAAGATATTCCCCGAGATTGTACGCACGGTGTTCGCAGAGAACTGCGTAGCCGTTGTGTTCCTCCTTGCTGTACTGCTCAACTTGTTGCTCCCGAAGAAGGAGGAGTAAGGTGGTGAGGTGTTGATGTGTTGAGAAGTGTGTTGTTGTGTTGAGATGTTGATGTGTTGACATTTGCATATATCACTATAACATCATATCAACTCCACAACATCATCCAAACAAATCTCAACATCTCACCACCTCACCACCTCAACATATCTCAACCTAATATCACCTCACCATAACAACATCCTATCAACATGACCTCACACGAAATCTTTATGCTTACTGCGCTGGTATCCACCGGCATCTTTCTGCTTCAGTTTGTAATCTCCGTGTTCTTTGGCGACTTGGACATGGACGTGGACGGTGATGCCAATGTCGACTTTGACCTTGGTAGTCTGTTCTCGTTCAAGGGACTTGTCCACTTCCTCATCGGCTTCGGCTGGACACGTGTGCTGTTCGGCGGCGACACGTGGCAGACGTATGCCTTGGCTGTGTTGGTGGGCATGGTGTTCATGCTCGTGCTCTTCTACTCTTACGTGCTGGCGTATCGTCTGCAGAACCTGCGCAAACCCGAGAAACCTTACAGCCTTGTAGGCAGAGCGGGGTGCATATATATAAATGTGGGCGACGGACGATACACCATATTCGTGAAGCGCGACGGCGCGGAACGCGAGCTCGATGTCGTGTCGGAGTCGGGACGCACCGACTACAAGACCGACCAGGTGGTGACGATAAAGACCTACCGCGACAATACGTATTATATTGAGTGAGATGGTGAGGTGTTGACAAGCGTTTAAGCCGCACTAAGCCTTCTTAAGCCTCTCTAAGTCTTTGCCAATTCTTCATTGGACAACTCCTCATCGGCGCAGCCGACAATTCTTGCTCTGGCAAGCGGCAAAGCCGAGCGCAACATTCAACACTCAACACTCTTCATGCGCTCCGCCCCCAAATTAATAACTAATAATTAAAAACTAATAACTTAAAAATATGGGAACAAACCTTTTCATTCTCGCCGGCTTGCTCGTCGTAATCGTGCTGCTCGGCATCATTGGCATCCTCTCGCGCTACCGCAAGTGTAAGTCGGACGAGGTGCTCGTCGTTTACGGTAAGACCGGCGGCTCGAAGTCGGCGAAGCTCTACCACGGAGGTGCTGCTTTCGTGTGGCCTATCATCCAGGGCTACGACTTCCTCTCTATGAAACCGATGCAGATCGACTGCAAGCTCACGGGTGCCATCTCTGCGCAGAACATCCGCGTCGACGTGCCCACGACAATCACCGTGGCAATCAGTACCGACCCCGAAGTGATGCAGAACGCTGCCGAGCGTATGCTCGGTCTGTCGATGGACGACAAGCAGAACCTCATCACCGACGTGGTTTACGGACAGATGCGTCTCGTAATCGCCGATATGACCATCGAGGAGCTGAACTCCGACCGCGACAAGTTCCTCGCCAAGGTGAAGGACAACATCGACACCGAGCTGCGCAAGTTCGGTCTGTATCTGATGAACATCAACATCAGCGACATACGCGACGCTGCCAACTACATCGTCAACCTCGGTAAGGAGGCGGAGTCAAAGGCTCAGAACGAGGCTCAGGCCAACATTGAGGAGCAGGAGAAGCTCGGTGCGATAAAGATTGCAAACCAGATAAAGGAGCGCGAGACACGCGTTGCCGAGACTCGCAAAGACCAGGAAGTGGCTATCGCTGCCACACGCAAAGAGCAGGAGATATCCGTGGCGCAGACCGACAAGGAACGCGTCTCGCAGGTGGCTCTCGCCAATGCCGACAAGGAGTCGCAGGTGGCTCGTGCCGAGGCAGAGAAGAACATCAATGTGGAGCAGGCTAACACGGCTAAGGAAAGTCGCATTGCCGAGCTCAACTCCGACATGGAGATTAAGCAGGCTGAGGCTAAGAAGAAGGCAGCCATCGGTCGCAATGAGGCACAGAAGGAGATAGCACTTTCCAACGCCCAGCTCTCCGTCACTCAAGCCAACGCCGACAAGGAGGCTGGTGAGGCTGCAGCACGTTCTGAGGCTGCCGTGCAGACCGCTCGCGAGAGAGCACAGAAGGAAGTGGAGGAGGCGAAGGCTCTGAAGGTAGAGTCGTCGCTGAAGGCAGAGAAGATAGTGCCGGCTGAAGTTGCCAAGCAGGAGGCTATCCTGCAAGCCGATGCCGTAGCCGAGAAGGTCATTCGCGAGGCAGAAGCGAAGGCAAAGGCTACGCTGGCGCAGGCTGAGGCTGAGGCAAAGGCGATACGCATGCGTCTCGAAGCCGAGGCAGAGGGTAAGAAGATGTCGCTCCTGGCTGAGGCTGACGGCTTCCAGGCAATGGTGAAAGCTGCCGAGCTCAACCCGGCTATCGCCATCCAGTACAAGATGGTCGACCAGTGGAAGGAGATTGCAGGCGAGCAGGTCAAGGCGTTCGAGAAGATGCAGCTCGGCAATGTCACGGTGTTCGACGGTGGCGACGGCGCAACCGGCAACTTCCTCAACTCGCTCGTGAAGACCGTAGCGCCGAGTCTCGGCGTGCTCGACCAGCTGCCCATCGGCGAAACCGTGAAGAAGATACTCCATCCGGAGAAAAAGGACGAAGGAACGGAGAAAAAAGATGAAAAGTAAAAAATAGAAGGTATGGGTATTTTATCCATACCACGCACCCACAAAACATTTAAGAGTAAAAAATGGGTAAACAATAAGAGGGTATGGCAATCGAGCCATATCCTCTTGTTATTTGTTGTTGCTGCAACTAAAGGCGTTGAGCTACATATTAGTACAATGTCTTTGGAGCGAGTCGGAAGCTGAAGGTATAGTCCTTGTACTCCACGCGGTGACCCTTGCGGGCGCGTCCGTCGCCGCCCCAGCTGTCAACACCGCCTACACCAGCCTGCACGAGGTCGATGAAGAGGTTGGTGTACTTCGACTTCTCTACCGACTGCGAGTGGCGCTGCTTCTTCTCTGCGCCCTCGTCGAGAGTGAGGAGGTCGTAGTGCAGAGCCGATGCCGAGAAGCGCTTGTCGCTCTCTACGCGGAAGCCCACGCCGTCCTTGTTGGTCTGGTTCCACCAGCGCAGGTCGCTCATCGTTCCGGTCTCCTGCGGACGTACATACGGGTAGAAGAGGTCGTCGGCAGTAGAGTGGTAGATGCCCACGTTCTGTGAGATCTTGCGGTCGGAGTAGTTCTCCACCGGTCCGCGTCCGTTCCACTGCACCTGATCCATGTCGTAAGGCAGATTCATCACCATACCGAAGCGGAGCATCTCCGACACCTTTGCGCCCGGAGTGGTCTTCAGATCCTGAGTAATTACGAGTGTGCCGTTAGCCTCCACCTGGTATGTGAGTGTGAGTGTAGACTTCACAGCAGGCATGTTGTACACAGCTACTACAGTCTTCAGTTTTTTATCAACTGTAAGCGAGCGAAGTTTCATCTTCGGAGTGCGCCAAGCAGCGAAGTTGCTCTGCGACTGTGCGCCCATGTCGTTGTCGGTTACGGCGCGCCAGAAGTTAGGCTTGAGTGAACCGCCCTCGCCGAGGAGCGAGTTGCCGCCCACCTCGTAGCGTGTGATGAAGCCCGTAGCGCGGTCGAAGGCGAGCGTGAAGTTCTGCGCCTGCAGAGTGAGCAATGGTTCCTTCTTCTTGTCGGTGAGTTTCACCGCCTTCAGAGCCTTCGCCTCGTTCTCGCTGAGTGAGAGGTCGGCACCCTTTGCCTCGCGCAGTGCGAACTGCTGGTAAGCCACTACGTCGCCAGCCTTCTGCAGTCCCTCGTCGTTCTTCAGACGATACTCGATGTTGAGCATCACGTCGTTCGCCTCGTTGAGGTTGTCGAGGTTGTACGGCAATGTGAAGTCGGCAGAGCTCTGCGCCTTCACCTCAGAGAGGTCGGCGATGGTGCCGTTCTGACGCTCGATGCCGTCAGCCACGATAGCCCACGATAGCGATACGTTGTCGAGCGGACGGAAGAAGTTCTCGTTGTAGACGTTGAACTTCTTCTCGGCGAGGTTTGCAGGCTTGGTCCAGATGTTCTGATACCAGTAGCCCACCTCGTAAGCCTCCGGGTTCGGTTTGCGGTCGGGCGAGATGAAGCCGTTGCAGTTGAAATTGTTGTCCGACGGGTCGTATGAGTTGAAGTCGCCGCCGTAGTTGTATATCATGTTGCCCTTGGCGTCCTTGCCGCGCAAGCCCTGGTCTACGAAGTCCCAGATGAAGCCACCCTGATAGATAGGATACTTGCGTATGAGGTCCCAGTAGTCCTGCATTACACCGCAAGAGTTGCCCATGGCGTGTGCGTACTCGCAGTGAATCATCGGCTTCGGGCTTGCCGGATCCTTGGCATAGCGTTCGGCAGCCTCCGGTGTGATGTACATCTCAGCGTAGAAGTCGGTGTTATCGCCGAGGATGGCACGCTCGTAGTGTACGGGACGCGACGGATCGAACTCGTTGATCCACTTCTTCACGGCAGCGAAGTTCTTCGAGTCGGCAGTCTCGTTGCCCATCGACCAGTAGATAACCGACGGGTGGTTGTACTGGTTGTGTACGTTGTGCTCGTTGCGCTCCATAATCTGCTTGGCGAAGAGCTCGGTTGTAGTGATAGCGTCGCTGTCGTAGAAGAAGCCGTGGCTCTCCTGGTTGGCCTCGGCGCATACGTACAGACCGTATTCGTCGCAAAGCTCGTAGAAGTAAGGGTCGTCGGGGTAGTGGCATGTGCGCACGGCGTTCACGTTGAACTGCTTCATCAGCTTCACGTCCTCAATCATGCGCTCACGCGAGATGACATATCCGCCGTCGGGGTCTATCTCGTGGCGGTTGGCACCCTTGATGAGTATCGGCTGACCGTTCACGAGCAGCTGCTTGTTCTTTATCTCCACCTTGCGGAATCCCGTGCGTACCGGCACCGACTCCACGTCCTTGTTGTCCTGCTGCACCGTTACCACCACCTTGTACAGATTAGGAGTCTCGGCAGTCCATTTCAGTGGGTTCTCCACGTCGAACTTCACCGTAGCGTTTACTACAGCTATGTCGCGTCCCTTCTGCTTCTTCACCTTCGACGAGTTGATAATCTTGCGGCTCACCACATCTCCGTCAGGCGCGATGAGGTCGATGAGGAACTTTGCGTTGCCCTTCGCCTTGAGTGCAACGGCGAGCGATCCGTTCTTGTATTCGGCATCGAGGTCGGGCGTAACGCGCACGTCGTCGATGTGAGCGGTCTGCGAGCGCGAGTAGAGGAAGCAGTCGCGTGCCACGCCCGAGAGACGCCAGAAGTCCTGGTCTTCGCTGTACGAGCCGTCGCACCAGCGGAACGACTGGAAAGCGATGAGATTGTCGCCCTTCTTAAGATATGGTGTGATGTCGAACTCCATTGCCGACTTCGAGTCCTCTGCGTAGCCCACGAACTTGCCGTTCACCCAGAGGTACATGTTCGATGTCACTGAGCCGAAGTGAGCAATCACTTGGCGTCCGTCCCATGAGTCGGGTATGCGTATAGTGCGTCGGTACGAACCAACGTGGTTGTCCTTGGTAGGCACCATCGGAGGATTGTTCTTGAAGTGTCCACGCCATGCGAAGCCTATGTTCACGTACTCAGGGTCGCCGTATCCGTTCAGTTCCCAAATGCCCGGCACGCGCATAGTCTTCCATGCCGTATCGTTGTAGTCGGTGCGGAAGAAGTCGGTAGGACGTTGGTCGGCGTTCTCCACCCACTGAAAGTGCCAGTCGCCCTCGATAGAAAGGAAGTTGCTTGATTTCTCACGGTCGCCTTTCAGCGCAGCCTCGCGGTTCTCGTAAGCAAAGAACGATGTGCGTGTAGCGAAGCGATTAACATTGTTCACCGACAGGTCGTGCCACTCGGTAAAGGTCGGCTCAGTAGCCTTGTCTGTTTCGTTGGCTGCGTAGATATGACATGGGGTCATACCGGCAATTGCCAACGTCAAAAGCAAGTGTTTCATAATTATATTGTTGATTGTATATGTGCGGTTTAAAGTTTCGGCTTCAAAGTTACTGAAAATATATGATATAATGGCACGTTTAGGCGTTAATGAACGATAAGAAAAAGTGCAGAAAAATGTTTGAATACATTTCCCTGCACTTAGCTTTGTTATTTATTAGTATTTATAGTAGGTATGTCCGCCTCCTACTATTGAATTGTTTCCTATAGAGTAGATGCTTCCGTTGTCCAAGACAATTCTGTCGTTGGCTCTAACATATGAGTGGATTCGTTGTGAGCCTTTCTCCACATACCAACCTTTTGCTCCAGGCACTTGAAAAGCCCCTGCACCCCAGTATGACTTGTCCTGTACGGCTTGTGTAGAATAGGTGGTAAACGAACTCTTGGTTATGACAATCATTTCGCGAAATGTCTTGCCCGTGTAGTTGTCGTATTCTCCAGATGTGGCGTAGGTTCCATTTATACCACTGCCTTCATCGTTGTCATCGCTGCACGAAACGAAGAACATAGAACAAAGCAAGAATAAAATAATACTCATCTTGCTCATCATGTTTGAATTAATTTTAGCTTTTAACATAAGTGTTTTGTTGTTTTTGTGCCGGTGAACTCCCAAGACAGGCTGGTTGTTTTTGAGTTAGGTAGATTTACATAAAAAGAGCGTGGGAGTCTCTACATCTGTCTATCTCAAATCTCAGGCCTTCGCATTGCCTACACTCATAAGATAGACAACGCAGTTAGCCCACGCTATGACGCATTATATGTAGAAACGTGCAAGCACTCTCCATGCGTAGGTCGCACGGATGCACATTGCTACGTTTGGATACAATACATCCAACGTGGACGTCCAGGTTGTCGTTGTCTTCATGAGTGTTGTCAAAGTTGCGAAGTTTGTAAACATAGATGTCTAAATGAAAGCAAGTTCTAATAAACTGCAATATAAATAACTGATATTCAGTAGTTATATATTCGTACGCTATTCTGTGATTGTTTCTTGTTTCTGCACTTGATTACTCTTTGTTTGTATATATTTTGTTTCTTGTTTGTTTCTTACTTTCGGGGATTTTTAGTACCTTTGCAACACGAAACCAATAAGGAGAAACGGCTATGGCAAGAAACAAGAAAACATCAAAGCTCAAAGAGCCAATCCGTCTTAGGATGAAAGACCTGAGCAACGGAAACAAGAGTTTGTATCTGGACATATACAGAGACGGCAAGCGTTCGTATGAGTACCTAAAGATGTACATCATTCCGGAAACGGATGATGATGCACGCAAACGGAACCAAGCGACATTAGCTGCCGCCAATGCCATCAAGTCACAACGTATCATCGCAATGACGAATGGTGAGGCTGGCATAAAGAAAGCGGATGACAAACCGAAAGTGTACCTTGTGGATTGGCTGAACACTTTCATGGAACATCAGACTAAGCGTGGAAAGAAAGACGGTGCGCAGATAAAAACCGTTATGCGTATCATCAAAGAGACTGTTGGTGAAAAATTCACTCTGGATGACATTGACAAGCCTTTCTGCCAAAGTTTCATTGACTACCTTTTGAATGAATACAAAACCGTACATGGTGAACATATTGCCGCGAATACGGCTTGTAATTATTACCGTGCATTGAATGGCGCACTAAACGCTGCGGTTCGGGATGACTTGATGAAGATAAACCCTTTTACAAAAATAAGCAGTGCGGATAAGATCAAGAAGCCCGAAAGCAAGCGTGAGTATATGACCATTGACGAGGTTCGAAAGCTGATAGCCACACCAATGGAAAACGAGGCGATAAAGAGTGCATACCTATTCTCCTGCTTCTGTGGGTTGCGTTTCAGTGATATAAAAGGTCTGAAATGGAAAGATGTGTTCTGCGATGGTGAGCAATACCGATTGCAGGTTGTCATGCAGAAGACCAAAGCCCCGATATACCTGCCACTTTCATCGGAGGCAGTAAAATGGATGCCCATGCAGAACGGCAAGGGACCAGAGGATAAAGTATTTGACATACCGACCAATGCAAGCATCAATGAATTGATAAAACCGTGGGCGGAAGCAGCAGGTATAACCAAGCATTTCACTTTTCACACCGCCAGACACACGTTCGCTACGATGATGCTGACGCTTGGTGCGGATTTGTACACAACATCCAAGTTGTTAGGGCACACAGACGTGAGAATGACGCAAGTGTACGCAAAAATCGTAAACAAGAAGAAGGATGAGGCTGTTAATTTAGTTAACGGTCTGTTCGATTAGGTAACTATGAAGCACGACATAAGAAGGAATCTTACTATCAAATGCGAGACTCTGGCTACATCAGTGGTCAGAGTTTTTTGCGTAAATACATCACATTATAATAACAGTACAATGACCACAAATTTTGACGGTCATCTCTCTTTTTGAGAAATGGCAAACAACACATGAGCATTTCAATAACGAAACGGATGCTCTGCAAGAACTTTGGATTATACTCCTGTCCGCAAGGTATAGCTATCGGAAAGAAGTGTTGAACGATGGCAAGAAACTCGACCGCTTTGTCGAAGACTTCGCTTGCAGCCACAGACACGTGAACTGCGACAAGGCGCGTTGTCGGAATGTGCATGAGAAGAACCACAACATCGCCAGACGTATTCTGACGGAACGTGGCGATCTTGCACAACACCTGTTCAACAGCAAGAATTTCACTTTGGAAAACTGCATCAAGATGAAGCACGTCTTCGACACGACTGACGCACCGCCGCCAAACACGGTATTATCCAACACGGAGGTTTCAGAGACGAAGCCTCCCTTATCTTTTGGCTATCACCTTTCACTGAAACAGATGGTTCGTATTGCCGATTGTGCCAATGCGAACCATCTGTTTTGTGTATCTGTGGCGACAGTGGAAGATATACGAGCGTTGCTGGAACGCAGAAATGGATATCAGATAACTGTGGAAAACATTCGCAGTGTCACCATCCTGTTCGATACGCTATTGGAGAATGGTATGATTGGTTGGAACTGGAAGGCGGCTATGGCAAGAGGCGGACATCTGCTGTCGAAGAAGACAGGCAAGCCTATAAGTGCCACCACATTGTCAAGCGCACTCTCGGAAATCAAGAACCGACCTACTCCAGTAAGCAAACGCATTGTTGACGAGATTCGGGAAATAGCAATAATGCTAGATGATAATGAAGCAGAATAATAATGGTGCCATATTAATGATGACGCATATTGTATTGTATAGCACAATGGCACGTGCGATAACGTCTTGTCATTCCCTTATAATAGAAAATACAAGAACGTATAGCAACTGAAAGGAAAACCGTGACAAGTACCATGACAATTGGCACTTGTCACGGTCATTTTCTTTCATTGCGGTTATAGATGGCATACCTTTGCACACCGAAAGCATGCAAACAGCGGAAGGACGCTTCCTGATCAAGAACAATAAACAACAATGCAATTATGCTGAACAACCGAACAACATTCATGGAACGGCTCAACGACAGAGTTGCAGCCATAGAAGCATTGCTCCAAAAACTGGAGCCAGTGGAAGGGCTATTGGAACGCCTCACCCTACTGGAGGAGAATATTTACACCACAAAAAACATGTTTACCTTTATGGAAGCGTGCGCATATCTTGGTGTGTCTGAGAGTTTGCTCTACAAGCTGACATCAACCAAGGAGATACCGCATTACAAGCCGCGTGGCAAGATGGTATACTTTGACAAGGCGGAACTGGATGCCTGGCTCAAACAAAATAATGTGCCGACACTTGGTAATGTCATTGGTGATGATGGCTGCGGTATGAGAAACGATGAAGCCGACAATGCAGAAGCGGAACAGAAGAACAGGCGTGTACCTTACTTCAAGAGAGTGCGTTATGCAAAACGAAACAAACAGCAATAAGAAACGGCGATATGATAATGACGGAAGAATTACAGAATGTGCGCCTGTCGCAGATTCTGAAAGACGCGCTGATAAAGGCTACTGACACATACAGCACGCCACCACAGATAATATGGATAGATAACTCGACAATAGCGACACTGGGAAATTTCAGCGCATCAACCGGCAAGGCGAAAGCGAAGAAGACCTTTAACGTGTCCGCACTGGTGGCAGCATCGTTGGCAAACGGGCAGGTACTGAACTACCATGCCAGTCTGCCAGAGGGCAAACGCCGCATCCTTTATGTCGATACGGAGCAGAGCCGCTACCATTGCCACAATGTGTTGGAGCGTATATTGAAGTTGGCAGGACTGCCAACCGCAACGGACAACGAAAACCTTGACTTCATCTGCCTGAGGGAGTATACCCCTGCCGTAAGGATTGAGGTCATAGACTATGCGTTGAGCCACAACGAAGGGTATGGACTGGTCATCATAGACGGTATAAGGGATTTGCTGCTTGACATCAACAATGCAGCAGAATCGGTAGAAGTAATCAACAAAATGATGGAATGGTCGTCAAGGTACAACATCCATATCCACTGTGTGCTCCACCTGAACAAAGGCGACAACAATGTGCGTGGGCATATCGGCACGGAAATGAACAACAAGGCGGAAACCGTACTCGTCATCAGCAAGAACTACAATAATCCAGACGTTAGTGAGGTAAAGGCACTGCATATCAGGGAAAAAGAGTTCAAACCGTTTGCATTTTCTGTAAATGAGGAAGGATTGCCAGAGTTGGCTGCCGATTACGACAATACAGAGAACGATTACAATAAGATGGTGCCTCTGAAATATACAGACTTGACCATCGAACAGCACGAGACGGCTTTGGCATCGGCCTTTGCAGGAAAGCCTATTAAGGGATTTGAGAAGACAATCCAAGCAATGATACCTGCATACGAGGCTATCGGATTCAAACGGGGGCGAAGCGTGATGGTGAAAGTGCTGCAATTCCTGATAAATGAGTTGAAACTGGTGAAGAGGTATGACAAGATGTTCTATTTCGGGACCATACCAGCCAATGCACAACTGTTTGAAGAAGACGAATAAAAACACTTCGGAAAATACTTTACTTTACGGGTGTGCCTATAGAGAGTGAAGCAAATAAAGTGTTTTTGGGTGGTGTCAAGTCTACATTCATACATTGTGGAATACAGCCACTGGAAAACACTTCAGAAAACCGTTTACTTTACGCCTGTGCCTATGGGAAAAATCCGAAGTAAAGTGTTTGGATGAAAACAAGTGAAAATAAATGGATTAAGCGATGAATATATCAGAAGCGAAGAAAATAAGCATAGTGGAGTATCTGAAACAGATTGGATATTCTCCAGTAAAAATACGCAATGGGCAATACTGGTATCTATCACCATTGCGTGAAGAAACCACTCCGTCATTCAAGGTCAATGAACGGCTTGGCGAGTGGTATGACTTTGGTATTGCCGAGGGTGGTGACTTGATTGAGTTAGGCAAGCATTTGTATCGCACAGGTGATGTCAGCGCAGTGTTGTCTATGATTGAGCATAACTGCGAGGCATTGTCCAGGATGCAGAAACAGGCGGCTTTCTTGCAGCCGAGGAGCGTTGAAGACGACATGACAGACTTACGTGTCATGTCGTTGGGGCATCATGCCCTGCTGTCCTACCTGCAATCACGATGTGTGGATATTGGTATCGCCCAAACATTCTGCAAGGAGATACACTATACATTGCGTCGTAAGGAATATTTCGCCATAGCCTTTCCGAATGTGTCGGGAGGTTATGAGGTACGTAACCCTTATTATAAAGGATGCATCAAGAATAAGGACGTTTCGGTGATATGCCATACTTATGGTGAGACACAGAAGCACATCTGCGTGTTTGAGGGATTTATGGATTATCTGTCGTATATGACTATGCACCGAAAAGGGAACACAGGTATTTGTGTAGACGGTAGGATTGATGTGTTGGTAATGAACTCTGTAGCCAATCTGCGAAAGTCATTGGAATACCTGAGCAAATACGAAGAAATTCATTGTTATCTTGACAACGACCTTGCTGGGCAGAAAACGGTGGAGACATTCGTGGGGATGTTTGGCGAGACTGTGAAAGATGAGTCTGGTAAATATGCGGAATACAAGGATTTGAACGATTTGTTACTGGAACGGAAACGGCAGACAATCTAAAAAATAAAAAGATAACTCGTTAATTTGTAAAATCCTCACAGATTAACGAGTTATCTTTAACATTTTGCGACATATAAGCCCCAACCTAACGGTATGGCATATTATGAAATCTTGGGTGATCGATAAGCCGAGGTGTTGTACCAATTTGTGTCGTGCTTATATCGAGCAACGGCGATAGATGGACTTATACCCTTTGACTCTGCGGTGATAGCGATTGTTTTCACAATCTTAAATGGTGAGAGGCTTTTGCATCCAACTTTCATTATATCACCCCAAACAGTATCTGGAATTAGTGTTTGTCGTGCAAATTCATTCGCCTCCTTCTCTCTTGGATCTGTGGCGTAAGAACCATCATCTACGGAAATAAATGCAGTTTGCTCTTTCGTTAGATGCCTATCTATGTGACAAAGTTCGTGCAAAACATCAAAAACCAGCTTGTCCATATCATTGTAGCGATACGTCACTGTAATAACAGGATGTGCATCCGCCATTGTTGAGAAGGCATCAATAGGGGCCTTGTCCAATTTGGGTACCTCTATATATAGAATGCCATATTTATTAAGGCTTTCTTTGATAGTTTCAATCGTAAGAGTTCTCGCATTGGCCATAGCCGCAATTTCTGATGCAGCTTTTAAGGCATTGCCTTTATTGTATTGGATGGGCAATGTTGGCGCTTCGGCTATACTGATATTATTCAAAATAAGCCAAGTAAGCATGTTCTTTTCATCTATCTGCACTTTCTCACTATGCTTATACAAGCCAGCAACTTGCATTTTTAGTTCTTCTGCAGAAAGCAAATCAAAAGAAACAATGCTTTTAAGTTGTGCGACACGTTCTGCACATGGCATAAGTGACATATTCAACCTCTTGTATAATACCTTAAGATTGAACATGTCACCACATGCCGCTTCGAAGTCAGTCGCTTTTTGCTCGTTACTTTTCTTTTCTTCTATGGCTTTGCAGTCATAGACGTAACCATTATGAAGACTCATCCAATTCTTGTACGATATGCCAAGGGCTTTCTCTAATTTTATGGCTAAATCCTCATTTAGATTGCGTTTGCCTTTAATGAATTCATTTAGGTGTGTCGGCTGAACACCTATCATTTGTGCAAAATCTTTTTGTTTGATACCTCGTTCCAGCAACTCCTCGCGCAGGACTTCTCCAGGATGAATAGCCCTTGCTGGAACTAACCTTTTACTTTTTGTTGCCATAATGGGTACTATCAATTTCTATTAATTCTACTTCTACTCCGTCTTCCGTTTCTGTGAATAACAGGCGTTCGACCTTACCATTCACAATTCTTATTGAGCTACGTGGGTCATGTGCCAACTTCTCGTAATGCAAAAAACTATACTCATGCAATTCCCTTGTCGTTTCTGTTCGGTACATGATGCTTACAGCTCGGATGTAGCCATCCACAAGTTTCTTGTTCTTGCACAATTGCTTGTATTTGCGGTCTTTGGTCTTGCCTGTTTCATACAGTTCGGATAACGCTTCATCTTTGAAAGTTATTTTCATTCAGGTGAAATGCTTTATTTTCTGCAAAGGTACTATAAAATTCCCATATTTGGTAATTTAATGGAGAAAAAGTATTCAAGTGAACTAAAATTTAACAGAAAGCACGTGGTTTAATGTTTATATGGTGAGTTATGGTGAACGTGTGAGTTTACAGTGATTGTTCCTAATCCTACAAATGGCTTTTAAGTATGAAAAACAAGTATGATTACGTTTTTATTCTCAATTGATGTTAAGAAACAGTCCTCGATGGGGCTGTTTTTCTTTTATCCCAATCTTTCGGAGTTTCTTTGCAACCGTTTTCGGAAAGGCGCACAACCAAACGGCATGGACAAAAGAGATATTTATCTGTGGGCATGTGCAGCCTTTCCTAACCCTTCAAGCCAATTACATCATATATGAGAATTGCTTGTTGGGTAGTCTGAGAAAACGACAAGAGACAATAGGAACAACAATGTATAATCAAACTTAAAAGAAATGAGTTCATACTTGATATTCGTACTTGTATTGACAGCGGTATATATCATCTACTACGCTGTTATAGTCACCAAAGACCTCTATGGCAAGAAGGATGATGCCAAGACAACGGAGGAAGTATTTGACGTTAGCAATATGGCTGATGCAGAGGAAAGCATCGCCGTAGAAGAAAACAACGGAGGATTCAGTATTGGTGGAAACAGCTATGACACACAGGTGGATGCGGTGACAGACCATGGTGTGGGAGAAGCTGCGAATAAGCCGAATGGCTACAATGATAACATAGTCGAAGCTGGACAGAACGAATCGGACAGAATGAATGGAGGCTATGTCGGCAATGAAACCAATGCTTCATCTGGTGAATCAAGTGATACAGACAAAGAAAGTGCTTTTGAGAAATTGAAAGCAAAGATGGAGGAACAGTTGGAAGAAACGGAAACGTATATGTCCAACCCACTGACCGACAAAGAACTATACACGGCAATGATTATGCGAGATCCGAAGCTAAAATGGCAAATGGTGAAGAATGAACTATGAAAATGAAACGGTTTCATTGGGCTTTGTCCGCATTGGTGTTGGGCATCCCCATTCGGGCAAGTGCCAAGTGTGGCGGTGTGAACTATAGTTGGGGAGCGGACGCACTGGCAAGCATGCACGACTACGTGGTGACAATGATGCTGTATGTGCTCTATCTGCTCTATGCCATAGCAGCCATAGTAGCGGTCATATCAGCATTGCAGATATATATCAAGATAAACGCAGGAGAAGACGGAGTGACGAAATCCATTATGATGTTAGTAGGCGCATGTCTGTTCATCATTGGAGCTTCTATCGTGTTTCCGGCATTCTTCGGGTATCAGATTTAGCCGAGAAAAGAGGTTTGTATGGGATATGGAGTGATAGAAGATCCGAATGTGTGCCGTGTTGGTGGGTTTTGACAAAAACGGAGTAAAAACACCAGTCTGTTTTTCTGAGCCTTCGGCTTACTGCTGTGGTTCGCACTTCCCTTACGAGAGTGAACTCTCGACGGGAAGTCCGCCCCACATCAGTAGTGGCGCACACGCCACTCAGAAAAACAAACTGGCAATAAACCGAGATAAACCGTTGGTGCTCGTTGCAAAACTGGGGACACCACTCGGAAAATAGATTTTGGGATAACAACAAAGAATAGGATAACAACAGACTCAACTGCAGAAGAGTATATAAAAAGTAACGATTAACAAACAAAAGGAAACAGAATGTTTAACAAGACAAAGAATTATTTGAAGAAGAAGGCAAAGAATGTGATGTCTTCTGGACGTTTAAAGGCAATGGCACTTATGCTCTTGGTGGGTTGTGGTGCAGCAATGGCTCAAAACTCGGCAGGTGACTACACAGCCGGCACGACAGCGTTGACGCAGGTAACGGAGGAAATCGCCAAGTATGTGCCCATCGTGGTTAAATTGTGCTATGCCATCGCAGGTGTAGTAGCTGTAGTCGGTGCTATCTCGGTGTACATCAGCATGAACAATGAGGAGCAGGACGTCAAGAAGAAGATCATGATGGTGGTTGGTGCGTGCATCTTCCTGATTGCAGCAGCCCAGGCATTGCCTCTGTTCTTCGGTATCGGATAATGACACATAATCCGAACAACAGCAAGAAGTGAGATTGTCAAAAAGAGAGTGATAACGCAAAGAAACTATTGTTATGGACGCAGATAAAGAAGAACGCTATGCGGACTTCCCAGTATTCAAGGGATTGCAAAAACCGCTTGAATTCATGGGATTCCAAGGACGCTATATCTATTGGGCGGCAGGCACAGCAGGTGGAGCCATTGTAGGTTTCATCATCGCTTATTGTTTGCTGGGATTCGTTGTAGGGCTCGTGGTGCTCGTATTTGCCATTTCCACAGGCGCTGCCCTCATTTTCCTCAAACAGCGGAAGGGACTGCATACCAAGAAGAGCGACCAAGGAGTGTATATCTACGCCCATAGCAAAAGCTTCTGATAAGGAAATCAAAAGAAGAACCATCATGAGAGTTGTTGGGTTGATTGCATGTTGAACGAGGTAGGTTCGCTCCGACGGAAGAAAGAGTGAGCCTACCTTTATTTGATTAAAAATGAAACAGTTGATTATAGGTTACAGAAATGGGGCAAACGACATGTATTCTGTCATTATCCCCCAAAGATTCAGAGTATACATATGCGTGGCAGATAGTCCATCTTTGGAAATATCGATTGCGGATGATGAAGACAATGAACTGGTAAGTACATTTCTTCCAGTTTCCCAAGAGGACTATCCAATTTTACAAGAATTGAGCTATGAAGATTGGGAGACGCATTTCGATGAGGATTTTACAGACCATATCGTAAGTGACATATGCAATTATCTGCATACAGGCAGATATTACGATGATGAGGACACGATGTATCGAGCATATTTTGACTTTGACTATTACGAGAAGCATTGGACAGATTATCTGAAATGGGTTATAGACAGACACAGAGAAGAATGTGCAAGAGATAATAATGATCAGTAAACAACAATCAGTAATACCAATAATCAGAAATGATACTATACGTCATCTTGTTTTTCATTGCACTATGTATCGGCATGGCAACATCCGTATATGCCTTCGGTACTGGAGGCAAACGGAAAAAGATATTCGAGGACATCTACTTCTCGGTGGAGGAAGTGGACGGCATCGGTGTGGTGTATACCAAGAACGGTGACTACTCAGCCATACTGCGCATGGAAAATCCAGTGCAGAAATACTCCGCCAACATTGACAGCTACTATGAGTTCACCCAACTCTTCACCGCTATCTGTCAGACCTTGGGCGAAGGCTATGCCATACACAAGCAAGACGTGTTTACACGCAAACAGTTCAAGGACGAGAGTACGGACAAGCATGAGTTCTTGTCGGAAGCCTACTTCCGCTATTACGAAGGACGTGAATACACAGACAGCAGCACCTATCTGACCATCACCCAAGAAAACAAAAAGAGCAGTCTGTTCTCTTTTGACCATAAGAAGTGGCGCGACTTCATGGTAAAGGTTCGCAAGGTACATGACCAGTTGAAAGATGCTGGAGTGAAGGCATCCTTCCTCGGTAAGCAAGATACACAAGAATATGTAGACCGCTTCTTTGCCATGAACTTTCGGGACAAGACCGTAAGTATGACAGGCTTCAAGGTGGATGAAGAGACCATCGGCATGGGCGACAGACGTTGTAAAGTGTACAGTCTGGTAGATGTGGACTGTGCCAATCTACCCAGTGTCATCCGTCCATATACCAATATGGAGGTAAACAACACCAGTATGCCAGTAGACCTACTATCGGTAGTAGACAACATACCAGGAGTGCAGTCGGTGGTGTACAACCAAATTATCTTCATGCCCAACCAAAAGAAAGAGTTGGCAGTATTGGACAAGAAGAAAAACCGCCATGCCTCGATGCCCAACCCAAGCAACCTGATTGCAGTGGAAGACATCAAGCGAGTGCAGGACGTGATAGCGAGAGAAAACAAACAACTCGTCTATACACATTATAATATTATAGTAACTGTGGCACCCAATGTAGATATTCAAAAGTGTACGAACCATATAGAAAACGCATTCGGGCGCATGGGCATCCACATATCCAAGCGAGCATACAACCAACTGGAACTGTTCGTCAACTCATTCCCTGGCAACTGCTTCGGAATGAGCGAAGACTACGACCGTTTCCTCACCCTATCGGATGCAGCCGTCAGTTTGATGTACAAGGAGAAGATAGTACATAGCGAGGACACACCTTTCAAAGTGTACTATACCGACCGACAAGGAGTGCCAGTAGCCATCGACATATCGGGAAAGGAAGGCAAGAACAAGTTGACAGACAACAGCAATTTCTTTGTGCTCGGACCTTCAGGCAGCGGCAAGAGTTTTTACGTCAATTCCATGGTACGCCAAGCCCATGAGCAGAATACTGACATCGTGTTGGTGGACACTGGTAATTCGTATGAAGGACTATGTGAATACTTCAACGGCAAGTATATCTCGTATACCGAAGAGCATCCCATCACGATGAATCCTTTCCAAATCAAGAGAGAAGAATGGAACATCGAGAAATTGGGATTCTTGAAAAACCTTGTCATGCTGATTTGGAAAGGCAGTCAAGGTACGGTAACAAAGACAGAAGACAAACTCATTGAGCAAGTCATCAACGAGTATTACGAGGCACATTTTGGAAAAGACGGTATTGGTCGTTTGTGTTTCAACAGCTTCTATGAGTTCAGTACAAGGCGCATCCCAGAAATCTGTGATGAGAACGGACTGCGAGGAATCGACTTGGCATCCTACAACTATCTGTTGAAAGATTTCTACAAAGGAGGCAGTCACGAGTTGACACTCAACGAGAACATGGACAGCAGTCTGTTCGACGAGACCTTCATAGTGTTTGAGATCGACAGTATCAAGGACGACCCGCTACTCTTCCCTCTTGTCACACTTATCATCATGGACGTGTTCCTGCAAAAGATGCGTATCAAGAAAAACCGCAAGATGCTCATCATCGAGGAGGCATGGAAAGCCATCGCATCGCCCATGATGGCAGAGTACATAAAGTATCTGTACAAGACCGCCCGTAAATTCTGGGCCAGTGTTGGTGTGGTGACTCAGGAGATACAAGACATTATCGGCAGTGAAATCGTGAAAGAAGCCATCATCAACAACTCCGACGTGGTGATGTTGCTAGACCAAAGCAAGTTCAGGGAGCGTTTTGATACCATCAAGACGATACTCGGTCTGACGGATGTGGACTGCAAGAAGATTTTTACGATTAACCGACTTGACAACAAGGAAGGACGCGCCTTTTTTCGAGAGGTGTTCATCCGTCGTGGACAGACCAGTGCCGTGTATGGCGTAGAGGAACCGCATGAGTGCTACATGACCTATACCACGGAGCGAGCGGAGAAGGAAGCATTGAAACTGTACAAACGAAAGTTAGGATGCAATCATCAGCAAGCCATCGAAGCATATTGCAGGGATTGGGATGCAAGTGGCATCAGCAAGTCATTGGCTTTTGCTCAAAAAGTGAACGAAGCAGGACAAGTGCTGAATATAGGTAACTCTTCTAAGGGTAAGCCTTTCTAAGCCTCCTTATGCCTTTCTGGGAGTATGGGGTTGGAATTAAAAGATCTGAAGTGGGCTTGGACAAAAACGGAGTAAAAACACCAGTCTGTTTTTCTGAGCCTTCGGCTTACTGCTGTGTTTCGTATTTCCCTTACGAGAGTGAACTCTCGACGGGAAGTACGCCCCACATCAGTAGTGGCGCATGCGCCACTCAGAAAAACAAACTGGCAATAAACAGAGATAAACCGTTGGTGTTTTAAAACAAAGACGCTGACATGTCAGTGTTATTATAAACAAAACAATAGCAACGAATGAAACGACTTCTAATCATCATGCTGACAATCTGTGTATGGACCAATAAAGTCTGTGCACAGTTTCACAGCATGAACTACGACAAGGAAACAGTGGCAGCAATGGCTACAGCTTTCGGAGCGGAAGCCGTGGCAGAAGGCTATTACAGCGAGCAGGTAGGTGCAATCTTGAAGCACTACAATGCAGCAGAGTTGGCGACAGCAGGGATATTCGCCAGTAAGTTTTTGGAACGCAAGGCAATGACCGATTTGGGATTGTGGAACAGCAGTACGGAGAACTACTATTACAAGCGCATCTACAATATGGTGAGTCATAAGATAATGCCAAAGATATGGACGGTCTCGAAGATGATGCTCCACTCTCCTCAGACCGCTTTGTATTGGGGAAGTTATCTGGTAAAGGTATGCGATGATACAAAGAATTTGTGTATGCAGTTTGAAAGTGTCGTCACCAACTCTACTTTGACATTTGCAGACATACAGTTTCTGGAAATCAACAAAGAGATAGTAGCCATACTGAAACTGTCGGACATTGGCAATATAGACTGGAAAGGGATGCTGAATGATTTGGCGAAAGTACCGGGAAACTTCACGGTGGACAATCTGACGGCAGACATCGACAACCTATACAATATGGGAGTGGGACTTGCCACATCAGGCATGACCAATATCGGTGACGCACTGTTGCAGAAAAGTGCGTTCAAAGAAGTGTTTAACGGCAAGGTGAGCAAGGTCATAGACATATACAATAGCTATAACGACCTGTTTGAGCAATTTGACAAAGATGTGGGCAACACCTTATTGGGTATGGTAGGCGGCAAAGACAATGTAGCAGGACTGTTCAACATCGCCGACTACAATCTCACGTCGTGGATAACCGACTATATGAGTGAAGCAAATGGACAGTACTACACCCAGCGCTGGTATATCTACCGTAGGGACAGAGGATCCGAAACCCTTGTGGAGTATAATCCACCGACGGACAACAACAGCATATTGAAGGGCGACCACTGGTATAGGATAAGTACCAAAGACCCCGACTTCAAACCAGACGGGAATCAGAGGGAAGCCATTCTGCAAAACTCTGAGAACCATGCCGGATGGTCACGAACCAAGGTGCAGCAGCTGAACAATCTGAATGACGGATATAACTACAATATAAGCTATTGGTTAAGCAGCTATACCATCAGTAAAAAGAAAAAGCAGAAGCAAAAGGCATTCGCCTATCACATATTGGTTACAAAAAATTGGGACAGAGAAGAAACTGTCTATGAAGACGTGTTCGACTCCTATTCAATGGACTTAAACACCTTCAAGGCGCAACTGCAAGCACGTCTGTCGGAACTGAACGACAATGAAGAAGGCTACACCTATTATATAGGTAGCGACACACGCAACTACTATCAGGCAACCGATGCTGCCAAACTAAAAGGATGCGAGAATGTAACCATCAGTGTGACTTGCTCAGACGGTGTGACCTTGGGACAAGGAACAACGCAATACAAATGCAGCGAATGTGGCAAGTCGCTCAATGCACACAGCAAGGAATGCGCAATGAGGACAACCGTAACGGAAGGCAATTTGGATTTGTCGGAGTTTGACAGAATGCAGCAAGAAGCAGACAGTAAGGTGACAGTGTTGCAAGTGCAGATAGGACAGTTGGAGGCAGAAAACAAGGAGTTACTTCGCAAGATAGCCAATTCCAGTGTAGAAGATGCTGCCGTCTATCGCCAACAATACAATGCCAACAAAGACCAGATTGACAAACTGAATGTGGAGTTGGCGACATGGCGACAAAAGCAGCAAGAAATAGCAAAAGCCAAGGAAGAAGCAAGCAAGGACAATGACGTGGCAACCGATGACTACTATCACATTCCAGCCATCATGAACGATTGCAAGACAGCCTATAACCTCACTTGGCAAGGCAAGGGAGTGTGGAATGGCTACGTGTATACACGAAAGGCAACCGTGCCAAACATCAACGGCATCGTTACCTTCAAAGCAACATTGTCGATAGCGAGAAAGCCCAAGATTATACTTGGTGTAAAGGTACACCGTGCCATCATGCAGATAGCATGGGACTTGACATCGGAATACACCAATACCAGTGTGGTAGACGTGATGACACTTGACAGAAGCAAGTCAGAGCAAGAAAAAGCCGACGAAGTAAACCGCCGAATATCCGAGATAGCAAGGGAATATCCATCGTGCAAGATAACCACCGAATATGCAAAGAGTGACCCGATGGAAGAGCAAACCAACAACGATGTGAAACATCTGTTGTGGTCGAGTGACCGACTGGAGATAGCACGAGAAGTGGACAGCCGTATCACAAAGATTTACGCTGACTTGGTATCACTGGAAAAGATGATGCACTACAAGCGAAGCATCATAGATGTACTAAAAAGTGCATTGCCAGAGATAGACGATAACATGGGACGCAGACAGACCATATTGGAAGAATGCTATGAGCGTTGGATCAATGGAGCCAGAGGCAGAAAGGAGGCAAGTGGATGAGGACGACTTTGATGATAGTAATGCTATTGACACTGTTACCCAATGCAGCAAGAGCCCAATGGGGCTTTGACGTGTCGAGTGTGGAAGCCTATATCAATGACCACAAGAAACAGCGTAGTCTGCTCTTGGCACGAAGTACATTGGAATACAGCAACCAATTACTGCACGATTATAGCCAGAAAGAGACAGGTGAATACAAGACACTGAATGTGGAATTGGACAAATACACCAGGGCGTTTGATGTGATAGACGTGATGTACCAGTCGTTGCGCACCGTCCTGAACGTAAAAAGCACCTACGAGAATGTGAGTGAACGGATTAGCGACTACAAGCGGTTATTAGAAGACTTCAACAGAAAAGTGGTGAAGCGCAAACATATAGCCCTTGCCGACACCATGCTATTATCCATCAATGCCAGAGCCATCAAGCAAATAGCAGCAGATGGAGAACAGCTATACAAGAGTGTGAACGATTTGGTGCTGTATGCTACAGGAGCTGCAGCTTGTTCCACCTCAGACTTGATAATGGTATTGGAAGCCGTCAACAATTCGTTGGACAATATCGAGAGACATTTGAATAGAGCCTATATTGAGACTTGGCGGTATGTTCAGGTGCGCATGGGATATTGGAAAGAGAAAGTGTATCGGACAAAGACCAAGGCAGAGATATTGGATGATGCGTTTGGACGGTGGCGAAAGGCAGGAAAACTGGGTAAAGGAGAATGATTCCTTTTATAGTGATAAGCCGAGATAAGCCTCTTTAGGCCGACTAAGCCATAAGGAGCCAACAATGTGATTTGAGTGCGAGAAAAGGGAATAATAAAAACAACAAACAGTTAGGACGGATGGGACAGACAAGGCAAATAAGAAGAATTACTGCTATTGTTGGAATGGGAGTTTTGGTTACCAATATAGCATACGCACAAGGCGTGACGTATAATCACGACCCAGCGAAAAAGAACCAGATAATGGTAATGGAGACAGGAGGAGGTTCACTGATTCCAGAACTATACTACTGGACATTTCACAAGAACTACAAAAAGTCGGCAGCAAGCAAGAATAAGCTGACCTATCGTACAGTAGCAGGTCTGAACGCCTATAATCAGGTGGCCTATGCGGAGAATATAGACTCCGCACTGACAAGCAGAGCTGCGATAGAGGCATTGAATGTGGCAGATAGACAAATAGACTTGGCGTGGACTACCGAAGGCAATAAGATAGAAGAAGCAATGGCAAGGTTTAAACAGAACATAGACCGTATAATGTTCGTTGGTGGCACAGCCAATGAAAAGCTACGCTGGACAGAGTATTACAATATGTACAACTGCGCCATCAATGCCACAAAAGATGCCTATATGCCCAATGCACAGCGAAAGAAAGAATACCTACGCATCTATGATGATGTGGTAAGGCAGAACGAAACACTGTTACGCTATCTTGTTCGACTGCATAGTGCATCACGCACCAACACCTTGCTTACGGCAACACATGAAAGAACGTTGCATAAAGAAAGCATTGTGAGCGAGGCAAAGAGCAGATGGAACGAGGCAGTAAAAAGATAAATGTCTTTTATGGGGTAAACCATTTTGGGCCTTCTTGGGAGGACTAAGCCATTAGACAAACGATAAAACAAAATACAACATGGATAATAATATTCAGATTTTCAACAATGAGGAGTTAGGGACGATACGCATTATGGGAACACCGGATGCACCATTGTTCTGTTTGGGTGATGTGTGCAAGATGTTGGGATTGAAGTCTTGGCATGTGAAAGAACGGCTTGGAGATAACATCGTTTCAACCGAGGTCATCTCTGATAGCCTTGGAAGACAACGAGTTGTGAACTTCATTACAGAAGACGGACTGTATGATGTAATCCTTGACAGCAGAAAGCCAGAGGCAAAAAGATTCCGCAAATGGGTGACCTCAGAAGTGTTGCCTACCATCCGCAAGCATGGGGCGTATATGACCAAAGACGCATTGGAGCGAGCCATTACTGAGCCCGACTTTTTGATACAGTTGGCAACAACGTTGAAAGAGGAAAAGGCGAAGCGATTGGAAGCGGAACAACAATGCGAGGTACAGAAACAAATCATTGGAGAAATGGAGAAAAAAGTCAGTTATCTGGACTTGATATTATCATCCACCAGTACCATGACCATCACCCAAATAGCGCAGGACTATGGTATGTCAGGACAACGAATGAACAAATTACTGCACGGACTACGCATCCAATACAAGGTTGGTGAGCAATGGATATTGTATGCCGAATATAAGGACAAATGCTATGTGAGCAGTGAGACCATTCATTTTATGACCAACGAAGGAGTTCCATGTACCACACTTAACACCAAGTGGACACAGAAAGGACGGCTGTTTCTCTATGACATACTGAAGAAAGAGGGCATCTTGCCCAAAATGGAATGGGCGAAAAAGGCAGCGAGGGACAAAAACGCCCCAAACGAGACAAGAAATAGCAACGATTTAGAGTAAAACGCATATGGCAGACAACAGTAATATATTATCCGACTTCGGCATCAATCTCCTTGAAGAAGATATAGATGACGTGATATTCCAGACCAACGAGTTCCTGTGTGATGCCACATTCACTGGTTCACAGGGGCCATTTTGGTGGATTCTGCAAATGAGCATGGCATTGGCAGCACTGTTCTCAATCATCGTAGCGGCAGGTATGGCGTACAAGATGATGGTGAAGCATGAGCCATTGGATGTGATGAAACTCTTCAAACCATTGGTCATTTCAGTGATACTCTGTTGGTGGTATCCCCCGGCAGACACAAACATGACGAACAGCGGCAGCAGTTGGTGCGTATTGGATTTCCTATCCTATATACCCAACTGTATCGGCAGTTACACCCACGATCTATACAGTTCGGAGGCGACACAAATCAGTGACAAGTTTGAGGAAGTGCAGCAGCTCGTCTATGTACGAGACACGATGTACACCCATATCCAAGCCCAGGCAGACGTGGCACACAAAGGAACTTCGGACCCCAACCTGATAGAAGCGACAATGGAAAATGCAGGAGTGGACGAAGTGACGAACATGGAAACCGACGCATCCAAGCTGTGGTTTACCTCATTGACAGCAGGAGCCGTGGTAGGTATCGACAAACTGGTGATGTTGATAGCATTGATAGTGTTCAGAATCGGTTGGTGGGCAACGATATACTGCCAACAAATCTTGCTCGGAATGCTCACCATTTTCGGACCGATACAATGGGCATTTTCCCTGCTATCGAAATGGGAAGGAGCTTGGGCGAAGTGGCTGACACGCTATCTGACCGTGCATTTCTATGGAGCCATGTTATACTTCGTCGGATTCTATGTGTTGCTGCTGTTTGACATCGTTCTGTCCATACAAGTGGAGAACCTTACAGCCATCACAGCCAGTGAACAGACAATGGCAGCCTATCTACAAAATGCGTTCTTCTCAGCAGGTTATCTGATGGCAGCAAGTATAGTGGCTTTGAAATGCCTTAACCTCGTTCCTGACTTGGCAGCTTGGATGATTCCTGAAGGAGACACCGCATTTTCAACGCGAAATTTTGGTGAAGGCGTGGCTCAGCAGGCTAAGATGACGGCATCTGGAGCAATGAGCAAGATAATGTAAAAACAACGACATAAAACAATAAAGAAAACGAATTATGGAAAATAACAAGATGACAGAGTTGGAACTGAAGATTGAGAAGTGGCTTGAAAACGAGCAGTTCGTGGCATTTGCCAATGAACGAATGAACAACGTGCTGTTGAACAAACTACATCCCATTGATCCGATGTTTGAGGAGATGGACGAAGGGTTTGACGAGGAGGACGAGTATGTAGTGCCGATGGTGGAATACCTGAGCAGCCGATTGCACAAGGCGCAGCTCTGCAAGAACAGACGCAAGCGTGAGAAGGAACTGTGGTGGGTTTGGTATGAGATTGCCATGCAGGGCATCTACATCAAGGTGTTCAACTGCTACTATGAGAATTTGGTGGAAGAACTGCGACTGGAGATTATGCCGATGCTGTACAGAGAGTATATGCAGTTGCAGAAGAAAAGCAAGAAGTAAGCTATGGTAATCAAGAACTTAGAAAACAAAATCAAGTTGGTGGGCATTGTCTGCTCCGCCTTCTTGATTGGTTGTATCATCATTAGCGTGTCGAGTGTATGGACAGCAAGATGTATGGTGACAGATGCCCAGCAGAAAGTGTATGTACTGGATGGCAACGTCCCCATATTGGTAAACCGTACAACGATGGATGAGACCCTTGATGTGGAAGCCAAGAGTCATGTAGAGATGTTTCATCACTACTTCTTTACACTGGCACCTGACGACAAATACATCAAATACACGATGGAGAAAGCCATGTATCTGGTGGACGAGACAGGATTGGCGCAGTACAACACATTGAAAGAAAAAGGTTTCTATTCGAACATCTTAGGTACAAGTGCCGTGATTTCGATATTCTGTGACAGCATCAAGTTCAACAAGGAGAATATGGAGTTCACCTATTATGGACGGCAGCGCATTGAGCGACGCAGCAATATCCTGACACGAGAACTGGTGACAGCAGGACAATTGAAGCGAGTGCCGAGAACGGACAATAATCCACATGGACTATTGATAACAAACTGGAGAACGCTGTTGAATAAGGATATTGAGCAGAAGACAAAGAGTACGTATTAGACTAAGAAATGACATACGACAATGAACATCAAGCGAATGATATTCGGGGAGAAAATGCCCGACAAGGACGATCCGAAATATAAAGAGCGATATGAGCGAGAAGTGAATGCCGGACGTAAGTTTGCGGAGACGCTGCATATAGACAAGTTTGCTGCAAGCATACAGCGATTTGCAGACAGACACCGAACAGCGTTTCTGGTGATAGTGTTCGGATTTGTGGTAGGCAGTTTTGCATGGAACATCTACCGACTGGCAGTAGTGTACAATCACAAGCCCAATCAACGGACAGCGACAGAAATGCAAGACAGTCTGTTGAGAGAACGACACAAAGCGTTGGAACATCATAAAGGAAAGGTAGACAGGGAGCGTGAACAAGAAGTAGAACCAATAAACAGACAAGGCAATGAAGATAACAGAAAAGATAAACTTTAGACAACCGAAGTATATGCTTCCTGCCATACTCTACTTTCCATTGTTGGGAGTCTCGTATTTCATCTTTGACTTGTTCAATGCAGAAAAAGCCGAAGTGACGGACAAGAGTATGCAAACCACAGAATACTTGAACCCCGAACTGCCCGGAGCAAAGACAAAGGGAGACGGTATCGGAGGCAAGTATGAGAACATGACCAAGGCATGGGGGAAGATTGGCGACTACACCGCTGTAGACAACATCGAACGAGACACCCCAGAAGAAAACCAGGAACAATATGAATCAAAATATACAGAAAACGACATTGCCCTGCTTGATGAGCAAGAGAAAAACAAGGCACAAGCAGAAGCAGCCGATGCCAAAACGCGTGAGAAAGAAGCAATGGCGGAGTTGGAGAAAGCCCTCGCGGAAGCGCGATTGAGAGGACAGACTAGTGCAGGTGGCGGCAATACGGAACATGGTGAGTCAGCAGTCATCAACGGAACGAATAATCCAAATGGAGGTAATCAAGCTTCAACTGAGGTTTCGGGAAAGATTTCAACCGACACAAATGCCGTGAACAAACCATCGGATGAGGAAAAACCAAGTGAGATGGTGAAAAAGGTGAGGACTACATCAGACTATTTCAATACCCTTGCCCAAAATGAGCAGGAGCCAAAGTTGATAAAAGCCATCATTGATGAGAACGTGAAGGCAACGGATGGATCGAGAGTGCGCTTGCGACTGTTGGATGATGTAGAAATCAATGAGCATGTAGTGAAACGAGGTTCTTACCTATATGCCACAATGAGCGGTTTCGCGTCGCAACGAGTAAAAGGTAGCATTAGCAGTATCATGATAGATGACGAATTGGTGAAAGTCAGCTTGTCGCTATATGACACCGATGGTTTGGAAGGACTATATGTGCCGAGTAGCCAGTTCAGAGAGACAACCAAAGACGTGGCAAGTGGAGCTGTGAGTGGCAATATAAGCATGAACACATCCGGCACAGGCAGCAGTTTCTCGCAATGGGGAATGCAAGCCATGCAGAATGCCTATCAGAAAACCAGCAATGCCATCGGCAAGGCGATCAAAAAGAATAAGGTGAAACTGAAATATGGCACGTTCGTGTATATCATCAATTCAAAGGAAGCCAAAAAGTAACAACACATGAATATGAAAATCATTAAGAGAATAGGTTTGGCAGTAGCTGGACTAATGGCGACTATGACCATGCAAGCGCAAGAAACGTATCAAGAGTTGGAACAACTGACAGTCAACGAGGAAGTGACCACAGTAATCACGGCAAGTGAGCCGATACGTTTTGTGGATATTTCTACAGATAAAGTGGCGGGCGACCAGCCCATCAACAACACCATCAGGCTGAAGCCCAAGGAAGGCGGTCATGCAGACGGAGATGTGTTGGCGATTGTAACCATAGTAACAGAACGCTACCGTACACAATATGCCCTACTCTATACGACACGGCTAAAGGAAGCTGTGACAGACAAGGAAATACGCAAACATGAGAAGACCGCCTATAACAACCCGGCAGTGAGTATGTCCACAGAAGACATGACACGCTATGCATGGAAAGTGTGGAACTCACCAGCAAAATTCAGAAATGTGGCAAGTAAGGCACATCGAATGGTGATGCGCATGAACAACATCTATGCAGCAGGTGACTACTTCTTCATTGACTTTTCCGTAGAGAACAAAACAAACATACGCTTTGACATCGATGAGATACGTGTGAAATTGGCAGATAAGAAACTGTCGAAAGCCACCAATGCACAAGTCGTAGAACTGACGCCAGAGTTGATGTTGCAAGGTAACAAAAGTTTCAAGTACGGCTACCGAAATGTCATGGTGCTGAAAAAGATGACCTTCCCCAACGACAAGGTGCTGACCATCGAAATGACAGAGAACCAGATAAGCGGACGCAACATCAGTGTGAGCATAGACTATGAAGATGTGCTGTCGGCAGACTCGTTTAATGCGGTAATGTTGGAGGAAGAATAATGAAAATGAAGAGCATAATGATGGCAGTGGCATTGATTGCCACTGCTTCAACGACAAAAGCGCAAACCAATAGCGACAGAATATCAGTTGGTGTTGGTGCGCTCTATGAGCGAGGATTGGATATGACCCTATCCTATGAGCATGAGACAAAATACCACAATACGTGGGAGTATTTCGCCAATGGTTATATCAAATGGGATGAGTGCAAGTCTTGTGGCCACGTATGTCCTGACTCCTTTTGGAGAAACTATAGAAGCTATGGTTTCGGTATTGCCTATAAGCCATGCGTGTCCAGAGGACGTAACCATCATGGCAACCTACGTATCGGAGCTTCTGCAGGAAGTGACACCAAGGATTTCTTGGGAGGCGCACATTTCGGTTATGAGCATAACTACACACTGCGAGGAGGCTGGAAACTCTATTGGCAAGTGAAGAGTGACATAATGATAAAAGGTGAAGACCTATTCAGAACAGGTGTCGTATTAGGTGTGAAACTGCCAGTAAAGTAAGAAAGAAGGTGAAACCAAAGAAAGACGAATGATGAAACGAAGATATACACATTATATAATAGGTGTGCTGATGGCAGTGCTATTGGTAGCCTGTGATGCACATCGTGATATCCCTGATACAGCAATGAAGCCCTGCCATATCCTGTGTACGGATGGCAATGTCATGTCGTATGCAGACTATGAGAAGTCGGGAAAACAAGCCATAGCCGTAGTATTCCATATCAACCAACGAGAAGATGTGGAAGGAAACGGTTATGCCGTTTATCTATGGGATATAGCTCCAGAATCCTTTGCAGATAGTATCGGTGTGGCACAAGGCACGTCAGCAGACCTGACAGCTTATGATGGAAACACCAATACCTTCGCCTTGTATGGTACGACCGATACCTTCTCCCCTTTGGCAGAGAAAGTTTTCGACATTTGGAGATACGGACAGAGTGCCTATATCCCGAGTGTGGCACAAATGCGACTGCTGTATGCTGCCAAGGCTGTAGTGAATCCCATCATCGTGAAATGCGGTGGAGACCCATTGCCGGATGAGACCAATGACTGTTGGTATTGGACATCGACAGAAGTGAAAGGACAACAGACAGCCAAGGCATGGCTCTACTCTTTAGGAAGTGGAGCCATGCAGGAAACGCCAAAGATACAGGCGCATAGAGCGAGACCGATAATTACGCTGAATGATTGAGAGGAAGATTTATGGAAGAAAGCAAGGAGTTACAAGGGTTTTACAAGATATTCAGAGCGGTGATTTATGTCTCCGTGCTGATGGAGTTCTTTGAATATGCCATAGACCCCAGTCCGATGGGAAGCATCGTATGCGATTTGCATAGTCGTATCAAGCAGTGGATGATATACCAGGATGGAAATATGGCATATAGCAAGATTGCCACCTTTCTGTTGGTGTGCATCACTTGTGTAGGCACGAGAAACAAGAAGCATTTGGAGTTTGACGCAAGGAAACAAGTGCTTTATCCATTGGTGAGTGGTGTAGGCTTTATTGTGTTATCCGTCTGGTTGTTCAATACACCGATGGAAATGCAAGTGTATATGTTCTCGCTGAACACCTTATTATATATGGCAGCATCCATCATTGGTGTAGTATTGGTGCATATCGCCTTGGATAACATCAGCAAGTTCCTGAAGGAAGGACTGTTGAAAGACCGTTTTAATTTCGAGAATGAGTCTTTTGAACAATGCAAGGACTTGCAGACCAATAACTACAGTGTGAATATCCCCATGCGCTACTATTATAAGGGTAAATTTAGAAAGGGATGGGTAAACATTGTCAATCCCTTTAGAGGCACATGGGTGGTGGGAACGCCAGGCTCTGGTAAGACTTTCTCCATCATCGAACCATTCATCAGACAGCACAGTGAGAAAGGCTTTGCGGTTGTCTTATATGATTATAAGTTTCCGACACTTGCGACGAAGCTGTATTACCATTATCTGAAGAACAAAAATGCCAAGGACAGCAAGATGCCAAAGGGCATGAAGTTCAATATGATCAACTTCGTGGACGTGGAATATTCAAGAAGAGTGAACCCTATCCAGTTGAAGTATATCAACAATTTGGCAGCAGCGAGTGAAACGGCAGAAACCTTGTTAGAGTCGTTGCAGAAAGGCAAGAAAGAAGGCGGTGGCGGCAGTGACCAGTTCTTTCAAACATCAGCTGTGAACTTCTTGGCTGCATGTATCTACTTCTTCTGTAACTGGGAGAAAGAACCATACGATAAGGACGGTAACATGTTGATAGCAGAAAAGGTGCAGGACAAACAAACACTGCGTATGATACCCACAGGAAGAGTTTTCGACAAAATGGGGAACGAAGTGGAACCTGCCTATTGGTTGGGCAAGTACAGCGATATGCCCCATATCCTTTCCTTCTTGAATGAAAGTTACCAGACCATCTTTGAGGTATTGGAAACAGACAATGAGGTAGCACCATTGCTCGGTCCGTTCCAGACGGCATTGAAGAACAGAGCAATGGAACAGTTGGAAGGTATGATAGGTACGCTACGTGTGTACACTTCCAGACTCGCCACAAAGGAAAGCTACTGGATATTCCATAAAGATGGAGATGACTTCGACCTGAAAGTCAGCGACCCCAAGAACCCCAGTTATCTGCTGATAGCCAA
>ERZ1035025.266-NODE-266-length-37958-cov-6.710392_pt1 | contig 37958 bp, 27 predicted proteins | sample MGYA00520619_ERZ1035025 | MGnify/ENA primary metagenome ERZ1035025 (study PRJEB33766, sample SAMN09781742) | gut metagenome | biome: gut microbiome | host: Homo sapiens | place: Madagascar | study: EMG produced TPA metagenomics assembly of the PRJNA485056 data set...
AGCAGCCCAGCTTCGACAAGCAGTTTGTGCGCAACTGGCTCAATGCCAACTGGGACCGCACTGGCAACCCGCCGCGTCTGCCCGAAGATATCATCAAGAAGACCAGCGAAAAGTACATTCAGGCTTACGAGAAGATCACGGGCAAGACGTTTGTAGCCCAGTAGGCCCCGACAAAACACAACAAGGAGAATCAAGGGATGTCTCAGCGAAACCCCATGAACGAGCGATACACCAGCGACCAGAAGCGTGGCGCTACCCGCAAGAGCGCGGCTTCCGCTAAGCCGGTTTCGAAGGCTGCGTCTTCGGTGCGTACCACATCGGCCAAGCCCGAGAAGAAGGGGTTGTTCGGCGGCTCCAAGAAACAGGCGCCGGCTCCCGCGAAAGCTCCCAAGAAAACCCAGGCTGCCCAGTCTTCGGCTAAGGCCGAAGAAGCCCCTTCACTTTCCAAGGAAGAGCAGAAGGAAATCGAGAAGCACAACAGGAAGGTTAAGCGCGCCGACCGTGAGGCCCGCCGCGAGCGCAACAAGGAAGTTAACCGCTTCGTTCCCGACACTGCCGAGTTCAAGCGCCTGAACCGAAAGCGCATGGTTTATTCGGGCGTTGGCTTCGTGGGCATGATCGTTGCCATCGTGCTTTCGCTGCTTATTCCTCAGCAGCCGTTCATTTCGATTGGCCTGATGATTGCTTCTTGGTTCTTCTTCTTCATGGGTATGCGCATCGACACCAACCAGTTGCGTCCTCTGCGCGAGCAGGGATACGACAAGGCTGTGCGCCAAGCCCAGAAGAAGGCAAACAGGAAGAAGAAATAGCTTTGATGGAAAAGGGGTTTGCCCCTTTTCCTATTCAGATTCGTCAGAAGCGGCAAAAGGGGTATCCTCTTTTGCCGCTTTGGTTGAAAGGTGCTTTTATGCGATTGGTTTCCTGGAACGTCAACGGTTTGCGCGCCGTTATGAAGAAAGGGTTCATGGATGCCTTCGATGAGCTTGACGCCGATGTGTTTGCGCTCCAGGAAACGAAACTGCAAGAAGGCCAGATCGAAATGGACCTTCCCGGGTACCATCAGTGTTGGAGCTATGCTGAGCGCAAAGGCTATTCCGGCACAGCGGTGTTCTGTAAGGAAGAACCGCTGCAGGTGATTCATGAGGTGGGCGTGCCGGAGCTTGATACGGAAGGCCGCGTGGTGATCTGCGAATTCGAGCAGTACTGGTTCGTAAACGTGTACACGCCTAATGCCCAAAGCGAGCTTGCGCGCCTTGATCATCGCATGGCCTGGGACGATAGGTTCCGTGACATATGCAAGGGCCTGGAAGAGGGCGCGCTTCCAAACGGTCAAGCCGGAAACGCAAAGCCCGTGGTAATGTGCGGCGACTTCAATGTGGCTCATCAGGAAATCGACTTGAAGAACCCGCGCTCAAACCGTGGCAATCCTGGCTTTTCCGATGAAGAGCGAGCCAAGTTCACCTGTCTTTTGAATGCAGGCTTCGTCGACACGTTCCGCTACCTGAACCCCGCAACCGAAGGCGCCTATTCCTGGTGGAGCTATCGCTTCCATGCTCGCGCCAACAACGCAGGGTGGCGCATCGATTATTTCCTGGTGAGCGAAGCGCTACGCGACAAGGTGCAGATGGCCAACATCTATTCCGAGATTATGGGATCCGACCATTGCCCTGTTTCGGTGGAATTGGATCTGTAGGTTTGGCCTGTTGCGTTCAGCCCGTTACGGCAGTTCGGCCCGTTGCGGCGGCTTCGCCCGTCGCAAAAACAAAAATCTCGGCATTTTTGCAACTTTTTTGCGATTAGGGGCTCTTTTTTCGTCGCCGCTGGGTGGTAATAGGCCGCAGCACGGCCAATTGCCTGCGTTTTTATGCCGCGATTCGCGATTGGAGAGTTTGGAACAATTGCTAATCGCAAAAAAGTTGCAGTCTGGGCCGATTTTTTGTTTCTGGGCCCCAGGGACAGCTTAAGGGCGGTGCTGTAAGCGAGATGAGCCCGATGCGGCGTGCGGGGTGGGCCTGCGGCGGTGGCTCCAACGTGCGGGGTGAATCTGCTGTGGCGCGATGGGGCGGGCCTGTTCCGGTGTGGCGATGCGGGTCCGAGTGCTGCGGGCGGTTGAGTCGGTTTTGGGCGGACCGCCATGCTCGCGCCAATGTGGGGCATGGCTCTTCGCTGTAGCGCATAATCGGGTAGACGCGCTACAATGATTCGATACATTTTCTATTGGCTGGAAGGCAATGATGGCAAGTAACGATATGGATTTGGCAAAGATAGAGCAGGGCGTGCGCCTGATTTTGGAAGGTGTTGGCGAAGACCCGAACCGCGAAGGGCTGCTTGAAACCCCGGCGCGCGTGGCCCGTATGTATGAAGAATGCTTTGCTGGCCTGCATCAAGACCCGGCCGTTCATTTCGAAACGCTTTTCGACGAGCACCATAATGAAATGGTGCTGGAGAAGGACATCACTTTCTTTTCCATGTGTGAGCATCACTTGGTGCCGTTTTTCGGCAAGGCGCATATTGCATATCTGCCTTCCGAATCGGGCAAGATCTGTGGTATTTCCAAGCTGGCTCGCTTGGTCGAGGTGTATGCTCGCCGCCCTCAGGTGCAGGAGCGTCTTACCTCACAGGTGGCCGATACTCTGGTTGAGCAGCTGAACCCCCGTGGCGTTGCCGTGGTAATGGAAGCGGAGCATCTGTGCATGAGCATGCGCGGCGTTAAGAAGCCCGGTGCGAAAACGGTTACCAATGCCATGCGTGGTATATTCAAGGAAGATGCTGCGACGCGCGCAGAGGCGCTGTCGCTTTTGATGGGACGCTAAGTTCCAGCAGGTAGGCCGAAGCTTCCGCAAGGAGCGGAAGCAAAGCGAAAGGAATCTTTCATGCGTTGTGTTATCTCGGTTTTGGGTAAAGACCGCGCCGGCATCGTAGCTGGCATTTCCGGCGTCCTGGCAGAAAAGGGCGCAAGCATCGACGACATCAACCAGACTATTCTGGATAGCATCTTCAGCATGACCATGCTGGTTCGCCTCGATACTGACACTGCCGGTTTCAACGAGGTCCAGGAAGCACTTACCAAGGAAGGCGAAGAGCTGGGCGTTCAGGTAATTGTTCAGCGCGAAGACGTATTCCAGTTCATGTACAAAATCTAAACAGGAGGCGAAGCTCAGTGAGCGAAAACTGTCAGACGAGCGCAGGGGAAACGCAGCAAGGCACCTCGTGTGCGCCATTGGCAGGTGAAACGTTCGCTGCTTTCGCTGACACCATAGCTGCCCTGCGCGCTCCGAACGGCTGCCCGTGGGACCGCGAGCAAACCCATGAATCCATCGCCCGCAACATGATCGAAGAGGCGTACGAGGCTGTCGATGCCATCGAGCAGCACGACGTGGCGCATCTACGTGAAGAGCTGGGCGATGTTCTTTTGCAGGTGGTTCTCCAAAGCCAGATTGCCGCCGACGCAGGCGAATTCACCGTTGCCGACGTATGCCGCGATGTGAACGCGAAGATGATTCGTCGCCACCCGCATGTGTTCGGGCAGGCGGCTGCGGGCTCTGCCGAGGATGTGCTTTCCATTTGGGATAACGTGAAGCTCGCCGAAAAGAGCGCTGCCGACGCCCAGGCCGAAGAGCCCGAGGGGCTGCTTGACAGTGTGCCCGTTAGCTTCCCAGCGTTGCTCCAGGCCTATAAGATTTCCCGCAAGGCAGTTGCCGCCGGCTTTGAATGGGACTCCGTCGAAGACGTGTGGGCCAAGGTGGAAGAGGAAATAGCCGAATTCAAGCAGGCATGCCGCTCCGGTGATGCCCAGGCGAAGGAACTCGAGTTTGGCGATGTGCTGTTTTCCCTGGTGAACGTGGCACGCAAAGAAGGCATCGATGCCGAAACGTCCTTGCGCGCTACGTGCCGCAAGTTCCGTGAGCGCTGGGCCTTTATGGAAGGCGCCGCATGGGGCCAGGGCAAGCGCATCGAAGAGCTGGATATGGATGAAATGCAGCAGCTGTGGGATCAGGCAAAGATGCTGCACGTAGGTGAAGCTTGCCATGACTAAGCTCTATTCGCGCACGGTGCCGCTGAACACCGATATCGTTGACGCGTTCTGCGTGCTGCAGAAGGGCTTCACCGATCAGTTCGTGTACTACGACAAAGAACGCCCCATACGCTATTTGGGGCTGGGCCGCTGCATTGCCTTGGCAACGCTGGGCGAAGCCGATGTGGTAAGCCAGGACGCCGGGTTCGCGCCGGTGTTCTTTTCGTTCAACCGTTTCGACGCCGAAAACCCCAAGCCAGCCGACGACATGATGACCGCCTTTCCTCGCTTGCGCTTGATGCTGCCCGAGTTGGTGCTTATCCAAAACGAGCAGGGATCGTTCTTGCAAGTGAACAGCTTGGGTCCCGTGTACCAGGGCAGGGTTGACCGTTTCGTGCGCCATGCCGAGGAAGCCAAGCCTCGCACTCGTCGCACCATGGCATATTCATTGCAGCGCGATTCGTTTGACGAATGGCAACGCATCATGGACATGGGCCTTGCCCGCATTGCATCGGGCAAAATCGAAAAGCTGGTGCCTTCGCGCCGCATCGAGCTCAAGGCCGAACAGCCGTTTTCGTCGAAGGACGTGCTGGTGAACCTGATTGACGGCAGTGCTCGCGGAACGGTGTTCCTGTATCGCTACGGCGATGTGTTCTTCTGCGGATGCACACCTGAGCTGCTGTTGCGCAAGAAGGGCGCGCACGTGGAAAGCATGTGTCTTGCCGGCACATGCCCGCACGGCGAAACACCGGAAGAGCAGAAGGCGCTTGCAGACGAATTGCTCGCCAGCGAAAAGAACCGCCGCGAGCACGAATACGTAGTGAAATTCATGCGCGAAGTGTTCGCCCGCAACTGCTATAACGTTGATATTCCCGCAACGCCGCAGATCAAGGTGCTGAAGCATGTGCAGCACCTGCATACGCCCGCAGCGGCGCAGGTTATGGAGGGCACCACGCTCATGGGCCTTGCCAGCCAGCTACATCCCACCCCGGCGCTTTCCGGTACTCCAGTAGGCGAAGCGCTAATGACGCTGCGTGAAGCCGAGGGCTACAATCGCGGCTTCTTCGGGGGCGCGGTGGGCTACGTGAACGCCGATGGCGATGGCGAATTTTCCGTGGCTATCCGATCGGGTGTGTTCGACGGCGAACGCGGCTGGCTCTATGCGGGGTGCGGCATCGTTGAAGGCAGCGATGCCGTTGCGGAATTCAACGAAATCGATTTGAAGCTGAAAACCATCCTGAGTGCGTTTGAAGCACCTGGGGACGAAGGGGACGAATAGGCTATGGCGGAAAAGGAAGCGGAAGCGCTGAACGGCGAAAAAGGGGATGTGCCAGTTGGCGAAGAAGATCGTACGCCCGATGCGCTTGAGCTTGCTGCTGCGCAGAAGAAGCGCGCATTGGGTGCCTATGTGGGTGCGTTCTTCGATGAGCTGATGCGTGCGGGCGTGCGCGATGTGGTGGTAAGCCCCGGCTCGCGCTCCACTCCTCTTTCGATGGTTGCCCACGAGGCGCATGCGCGATTCGGATCGGCATTCAACCTGTATCTTGATATCGACGAACGTGGCGCTGCCTTCTTTGCTTTGGGCATTGCCAAGGCAACGGGGCGTGCCGTGTGCGTTATCTGCACTTCGGGGACGGCACTGGCAAACTACTATCCTGCGGTGATGGAAGCGGAGATTTCCCGCGTGCCCCTTATTGTGCTTTCGGGCGATAGGCCAGCGCGCCTGCAGGGGCTTGGCGCTCCGCAAACGTGCGATCAGAACAAGGCGTTTTCCGACCACGTGCGCCGCTTCTTCGCTATGCCTGAGCCGAACGACGCTCCTAAGTACATTGCCCACGTGCGCCAGGTTGCACGTGAAACGGTTATTGCTGCGGCTCCGGGGACTCATGCCTCGGCTCCTGTGCACGTGAATTTCCCATTCGATGAGCCGCTGCTGCCCGACATTGCTATGCCCGACCTGTTCGATGCGGGTCGCGTTGCCTCGGCTGACGATCTTCCTGCCCTGGTGCGTACGGAACACGAGCTCTCTTCCCGCGATGCGGCTTCCCTGGTTGATTTCCTCGATTCCCATACTGTGGTGGTTCTTGCTGGCGAAGGAACGTTTTCTGCTGAAGCGGTTGCAGACAGCACACGCAGGGACAGGGAAGCGCAGGCGCTCCTTGCTTTCGCCGAGCGCTTCGACGCGCCTTTGCTGGCCGACCCGCTTTCCCACTTGCGCACGTACGGACATCCCGCTGTTATCTGCGGATACGATCGCATCATGGGATCGGATGAAATGCCCGCCTTCGATGCGGTGGTTCGCTTTGGGCGCTATCCGGTGTCGAAGCGTGCAACGCAGGCAATCGAAGCTTGCCAGGCTGCGCAGATCGTTGTTGATCCGCTTGCCACACGCGATTTCAATTCGCAGACCACCACGTTTGTGGCCGCAAATCCGCTCGATTTCGTAGTGGCTCTGTTGGAAGCGGGAACCGTTCCCAATCCAGAAGAATCTATGGCCTACGCGCCCTTGCCGCAAAACGTTCATGAGTGGGGGCTTATCGACCGTGCCCGCACCGAGCGCATATTGGCAACCGATTTTGCTGCTGATAGCCAGTTCGAGGGTTCCTATTTGCGTGCGATGCTGGAAGAGATTCCCGCAGAAAGCCTGCTGTTCACGGCGAACAGCATGTCGGTTCGAGCACTCGATGCCTTCTATGTAAGCCAAGCGAAGCACCTTACCGTGCTGGCAAACCGTGGCCTTAACGGCATCGACGGCACCGTTTCCACGGCATTGGGTGCGGCGCAGAGCTTCAAGCAGACTGTTATGGTCACGGGCGATTTAACCCTGCTGCACGACCTGAATTCGCTGGCACTGCAAGGGGAAATGCTCTTGCGCGAACGCCAAGGATCGCCAAGGCCCAGCATCGTTATCGTGCTCCTGAACAACAACGGCGGCGCTATCTTCGATATGCTGCCGCAAAAGTCCGACGAATCGTATTTCGAGAGGCTGTTCCTAACGCCTCAGAAGGTTGATTTTGCCGCTGCGGCAGGTGCCTTTGAGGTACCCACGGCTACGGTGCATACGGTGGCGGAATTCAAGCAGGCATTTAGCGGCTTCCTGGGTGAACAGGGTATATCCTTAATAGAAGTTCCCTTGCCCCTGACGGGAGTGCGGGAACGCTACGATCAGTATTGGTAATGCGCATGTGCGCACGTGCTTAAGGGGAGCAACCGATGCACAATCACACTTGTGGCTGCGGTCATCACGAAGGGGACGCCGGCTGCGGCTCCCACGAACATCATCACGGCGAAGCATGCTCGTGCGGCACTCATCACGGCTCGCCTGAAGTTGAGCCTCTGGCGTCAGCATGGAGCATGTTGGGCAAATCCGCTCAGGAGCAAACGGTGCCGCCCACGCGCGAATTCGACTTTGACTGGGAAGGCCAGAAGATCCATGTATATCAGTGGGGTAAGGCCGAAAACATCCCCGTCGTTTTGCTTCATGGCTTCATGCAGACTGGCCTAAGCTGGAGCATCATTGGCGCCGCCCTTTCGGGCAATCATTGCGCCTACGCGCTTGATTTCTTGGGGCATGGCAGAAGCAGCAAGCCCGATGATGTCGAGCTTTATCGCTACGGCGCCATGGTGCGTATGGTGGAATCGTTCTTGGAGCAGGTTGCGTGCGTGGGGCATGAAGGCGCCAAGCGCCGTGCCCACGTTATCGGTTATTCCATGGGCGGGCGCGTTGCCCTGGGGCTGGCCTCTTCCGAAAAAGACCTACTGTATTCGCTGATCTTGGAAAGCTGCAACTTCGGGCCTGAGGGCAACGAGCAGCGCGCTGCCGCCGAAGAGCGCAATGTTGGCTGGGCGCAAAGGCTGCGCACCGACGGCATCGAAGAATTCGTGGAGTATTGGGAAACGCTGCCGCTCTTCGAATCGCAGCGCGAAATGGGGCTTGATGAAGAGTTGCGCCCCGAGCGTTTGGCCAACGATGCCGAATCTATGGCATTGTGCTTGGAAGGAGCAGGAAAGCACGCCATGCCTGATGCTTCTCAGTCGTTCGCCGTGGTGGCAAACACTTGGGTGCCCGTTAAGTACCTGTGGGGTTACGACGATTGCGGAAGCGAAGCGGTAGCGCATCAGTTGGAACACGATGGCATCGATGTGACCTCGTTTGGAACGGGTCACAACGTACACTTAGAGGCACCTGTTCTTTACGGTACAGTAGTGCAGGAATTCTTGTCCGGCATAGAACCCAGGGGTGCGGCCCCAGAAGGTTCCGGGCACCAACAATAAGGAAGGACATCTATGAGCGATTTCCCTTGGGAAAAAGTTAAAGATTACGACGAGATCATCTACGAAAAGTACGATGGCATCGCCAAAATCACCATCAATCGCCCCGAGCGCCGCAACGCTTTCACGCCGAAGACGAACGTCGAGCTGTTCGATGCGTTTTCCCTTGCGCGCGACGACCAAGAAGTGGGCGTTATCATCCTTACCGGCGCCAACCATGACGGCAAGGACGAAGACCAGGCATTCTGCTCCGGCGGCGACCAGAAGGTACGTGGCAATGGCGGCTATGTGGGCGAGGACAACATCCCGCGCCTGAACGTGCTTGATCTGCAGCGCCTTATCCGCGTAGTGCCCAAGCCCGTTATTGCTATGGTGAACGGCTATGCTGTTGGCGGCGGCCATGTTCTTCATATCCTGTGCGACCTTTCCATCGCAGCGGAAACCGCCAAGTTCGGCCAGACCGGTCCGCGCGTTGGCAGCTTCGACGGTGGCTACGGTGCTTCGTATCTGGCTGCTATTGTTGGCCAGAAGAAGGCTCGCGAGATTTGGTACCTTTGCCGTCTGTACACGGCAGCCGAGGCTCTGGACATGGGCCTGGTAAACAAGGTTGTCCCCTTCGATGAGCTGGAAGCCGAGTGCGTTTCCTGGGCTAGGGAAATGCTCCAGCTTTCGCCTACGGCCCTGCGTTTCCTGAAGGCATCATTCAATGCCGCCACCGACGGCTATGCCGGTTTGCAGCAGCTTGCAGGCGACGCCACGCTTCTGTATTACACGTCTGACGAAGCGAAGGAAGGCCGCGACGCCTTTAAGGAAAAGCGCAAGCCCGACTTCGACAAGTTCCCGAAATTCCCCTGATCTGAAATTCCCTGATAAAGGATGTGACGGCAATGATTGCCCAATTGGCGGAAATGGCCTATCGCAAGGCCGGCCAGATGTTCTTCTGCGTGCAGAAGGATGCGCGCTCAGTAACGTTTAGCTATCGCCGCGCCCGCTTTGCTGCTGCGGCTCTGGCTCAGCAGCTTGCCAAGCACGGTTACGGTCGCGGCACCACGCTTGCGTGCAATCTGTACAACGGCGCCGAGATCGTGATCCTTTCCTTGGCGGCGGCATACGGCGGCTTCACGTTGGCGCTGCTGAATCCGCGTCTTTCCTACGAAGAGCGCAAGCTGCGCATCGTGGAGCTGGAAAACGCCACGGGCGAAGCTGGCATCGATGTGCTGGAACAGTCTGCGGTTGAGCGCCTGATGATCGATGCGACGGGCTACGGCCTGGCCGATTTCGCCGCTTTGCCGGAAGGCTCTGTGCCGCATGCCACGCAGTTCGAGGCGTTCGCCCGCGAATGCGAGCGGGCATGGGATGGCCAAGAGGCGGGCATTGTCATGTTCACATCGGGTTCTTCGGGAACCCCGAAGGCCACGCTTTTGCCGTGGAACTGCATCATTGGTGCCGCTACCGCGGCAAACCGCGTTCTGGCATTGGAGGATGGTCGTAGCGTATGGCAGCTGGTTCTGCCCATGTGCCACATTGGCGGCTTCCAGATCATGGTGCGCTCTCTTCTGAGCGGCGGCTCGTTCATCGTGTACGAGCGCTACAATCCCGTGCGAGTGCTGAACGACGTGCTGAGTTTCCGCGTTACGCATATTTCTGTAGTGGATAAGATCCTGGCCGATTTGCTGGAAAACGATCGCGATAGGGTTATCGGGCAGTACGCATGTATCCTTTTGGGCGGTGCGGCGCTGAACGAAAAGACGTTGCGCATGGCTTTGCGTGCAAGGGCAAACCTGTATTCCAGCTACGGCATGACGGAAACTTCCAGCTTTATTGCCACCGCTCCGGTAACCCGCGGTTTCGATGGCGGGCTTGAACTGTTGCCCGGCTATGATGCTCGCATCGTAAGCCCCGATGCCGATGGCATTGGCCAGCTGCACGTTGCGGGTCCTGGCATCTTCGAGGGATACCTGAATGCCCGCAAGGCAATGAGCGCCGATGGCTATTTCGTCACCGGCGACAGGGCATCTATCGACCGCAACGGTCTTTTGCGTGTGTATGCGCGTACTGAAGATCTCATTATTTCGGGCGGCGAAAACATCTACCCGGCTGAAGTCCAAGATGTTCTGCTGGGCATTCCCGGCGTGAAGGACGCCTACGTGTTCGGCACCGCGGATGAAACCTGGGGGTATCGCCCCGTGGCGTTCATCGAGGCCGATTATTCTGCCGAAGCCATTGCCCGCGACGAAGAAGAGTTTGGCATCGACCCTGCTCAGAGCTGCATTCGTCCGGCAACGTGCCCGCAGGAATACGCCCATATGGTGCACGATTACCTGAATGATTGCATGTCGAAGCTCCATCATCCCAAGCATATTTTGGTTATGGACGAATTCCCACGCACCATCGCCGGCAAGGTGGACCGACGCGCATTGAAGCAGCGCTACGACAAGCGCATCGATATCAAGTCGCTTACCCTGTATCGCGTGAAGCAGCCCTTTTCCCATCCTGTGAAGACGGCCAAGGGCAACGTCGATTTTCGTGAATCGTTCTTTGTGGAAGTGGAAGACTGGGCTGGGCGCACGGGCATTTCCGAGTGCGTTTCCTTTACCACCAATTGGTATTTGCCCGAAACCATCGCAGAAGATTACGCCGTAGTGCGCGATTCCATTGCCCCTGTGGTGCTGGGTGAGCGCTACCTGCATCCCAGCGAAGTGTCCGCTTCGCTTGCCACGTTCCCTGGTTTGGCAAAGTATCCCATGGCAAAAGCTGCGGTGGAGCCTGCCATCTGGGACCTGTACGGCAAGATCATCGGCCAGCCGCTTTCGAAGATGATCGGCGGTTCGAACGCCGAGAAGATTCTGGGCGGTGCCGTGGTGGGTATCGCTCCTGTTGAAGAAGTGCGCGCGGCGGTAAACAGCCTGGTGGCTCAGGGGTACACCCGCGTAAAGATGAAGATCGAGCCGGAAACCGCACTCGAATGCGTGGCTGCTGTACGCGCCGACCACCCCGACTTGACGCTGATGCTCGATGCCAACCAGTCGTTCGATGAATCGTATTTGAACGTGCTGTATAAGCTCGACGCATTGAACCCTGCATGCATCGAGGAACCCTACAATCCGAACTACGTTCCCAACAGCGGCGAGCGCAACCTATTCGTGCGCCTTTCGCTGCTGCAGGATGAGCTGAAAACCATGGTGTGCCTGGACGAATCGGTGGTAACCGCAAGCGACATGGAAGCAGCCATGGGGCTGGACAACCTTCGCTGCTACGCCTTGAAAATTGCGAAGTTCGGCGGCATTCAGCCCACGCTCGACTTCTATCACTGGATGCGCAGCCTTGGAAAAACGGTTTGGATGGGTGGCATGTTCGACACGGGCGTTTCGAAGCGCATGCATGCGGCGTTTGCGACCTTGCCGGGCATGGATTTGCCGCCCGATGTTTCGGATTATTCGGCATATTTTGCTCACGATACCGCCCTTCCCCCGTTGGAGCTTGAGCACGGCGAATTGGTGCTGAACGCGCCCAAGAACCCCGTTGGCCTCGGCTGCATCCTGGACAAGGAGTACCTGAAGTCCATCGCAATCGACGAAGTAACGGTTACCACCGAAGGATAGTGTTTTTGCCATGCGAAAAAAGCTGCTGGTTGTTGTTGCCGCGCTTGCCCTAGTGCTTTGCATGCCCGCTATGGCGTTTGCAGCCAATTCGGCGTTCGACAAGGGAACGGCGGAAAGCACGAGCTACGTTGACTCCTATACGGGCAATGCTTTCCTTATGGAGCGCGATGCGCTGAACCTTACTGTTGGGTGCGACCTGTACTGGGCAGGTGACACGTTGAACGCCAGGGGCCTTGAAGTTGGCGGCGAAACCGGCGGCAGCGCTTTGCTGGCTGGCAGCACGTTAAACGTGGCTTCTTCTACTATTCACGGTAGCTTGCGTGCGGCAGGTCAGACTGTCAACGTTTCTTCGACGACGGTTGGGAACAACATCACCGTTGCTGGGCAGAATGTGTCTATTGCATCCGATGTTTCCGCAGGTGGCGTGTATGCTGCTGGTTCGAATGTGAGCGTATCGGGAACCTATCAGGGCGCGGCTTTTGCTGCGGGCACGGTGAACCTGGCCGGCTCCTATGCAGGTGACGTGAACATTTCCGCAGGCACGGTTAACGTTTCGCGAGGCACTACGGTGGGCGGCATGCTGCGGGTGCCGAACAATGCGCAGGTTACCATCGAGGAAGGCGCCAACGTTCCCAACATAAGCTACGTTGACGATGCCTTGGTTTCTACCGTTTCCGAAGGATCGGAACAGAACCCGTTTTCGGTGATTGGGCCGTTGCTGTTTTCGTGCATGGCCCATGCCTTGCTGGTGCTGCTGCTCTTCTTCTTGATTAAGGGCGTAATGGAAGGCGCCGTCAAGCTTACGGAAACGAAGCTTTCGCGCATGTTCATGTTGGGCTTTGTAGCGTTTTTCGTGCTGCCCCTGTTGGGATTCTTCCTGCTGTTCCCGCTTGTTACGGCTCCCATTTCTGCGCTGATATTCATTTTCATTGCGGTGCTGTGGATGTTTTCCATCCCGTTTGCCGGCTACGTGTTGGGGCGCCGCCTGTTCGAGGGCATGGCGCCTTTGGGCGCGGGTATGATAGGAACGCTCGTCCTTACCGCTGTTTGCTATATCCCATATCTGTTCTTCGTGGTGCCAACCGTATGCTCCGTTTTCATTGCGGGCTACCTTACGCAAAGTTTCTTGGACAAGCGCGCTTTGCGTGCGGCGCAGGAAGCCGCTTCCGCCTCGGAGCTGTAGGGTTGCACCGATCGAGCGGCGAAGCCGCGCTCTGGCTCGAATTAGGGTTCGGGAGAGTCCGTTTCTTCCCTTTCTTTATCCTCTTTCTGAAATAAATGGACGCTGATCCCAATAGATTGGTACGTGAGCCAGAACGTGCTCGTGTTCTGGTATTTTTGTGTTATAAACACATTGGGTACGTATTTACGAACGTACCCAATGTGTTGTGAGTCTGCGACAACTAAGTGTGTATGCAACTGAACACCTTGCCTGGTTGGCTTTTCGTCGGTGCACGAGCGGTTTGACCGATGGGGATTGACGGTGCGAAGGGTTGCATGCCATGCAGAGGTTCATTTACCGATTTGAGAGAGGGGTCCAACGATGAAGCGAATACGACCGTTGCTGGCAATGGCCTTGGCGCTAGCCCTTGTATGTTTGGGCAGCAGCTTCGCTTTTGCAAATGATGAAAATGGGGGGGGTCAAGAGCGGAACGGAACTGCGTCGGTTGATCCTTCTACCATGAACGATTGGGCGGCTCTTACTGGTACCGACGGATCAAGCGGCCTCGGAGCCAACACCTCGAGTATCGGCCGAATATGGACGGATAAAACCGTGTCGGCAGATTCTGTAACCACGAGCGACGGGAACGTTGTCAAATGCGATAACTCCGCATTCGTAACGGTGCTTTCTGCCCTTTCTGGTACTTCGAACGTGGCGTCTACGTCGACCACCCCGCTCGACATCGTGTTAGTGCTCGATGCCTCGGGTTCGATGGACGACAACATGAGCGACGGCACGAAGCGCATCGATGCGCTGAAGAGTGCCGCAAATGGCTTTATTGGCGAGATTGCCGATCAGAACAAGGGGATCTCTGACGAATCGAAGCAGCATCAGGTCTCCATCGTGAAATTCGCGGGCAATAAGACAGCTGCAGTAGGCAACGACACGTATCGCAGTGGCGGGTACACCTACAACTACAGCCAGGTTATGAAAACCATGTCTCCCTGCAACAATACGACCCAATCTGTCTTTACGGACACGATCGACTCCATCAACCCGGCAGGCGCCACGGCCGCCGATAACGGCTTGCAGCTTGCCCAGGGTCAGACCTCGAACCGCGAGGAAGCCAAGAAGATCGTTATCTTCTTCACCGATGGTTCGCCAACCGACTATAACGATTTTGACGATTCGGTTGCCGGTAGCGCGGTATCTGCGGCAAAGGATATGAAGGATGCAGGTGCGACGGTTTATACCGTCGGCATCTTCGATGGCGTGAACCCCTCCGCCGATCCGACCGCCAATAACACCACCAAGGAAAACAAGTTCATGCACGCTGTTTCCAGCAACTACCCCAAAGCTACCTACACTGAGAGCGGCGGATGGTGGAGTAGTTGGAACTGGGACTTCGGCGACCGTCCCGAGGGTTCTAACTACTACAAGTCGGCTTCCAACGCCGATGAGTTGAAGCAGGTATTTGACGGCATTTTCTCTGAGATCAACAAGGGATCGGGCTATCCGACTCAGACCACCGAAGGTGCTGAGCATCAGAGCGGCCATATCACATTCGATGACAAGCTGGGCTCCTATATGCAGGTGGACAATTTCAGCGCCGTTACCTTCAGTGGGAAAACGTTTACCAACCCCCAGAAAACAACCGAAGGCAACGTGGACACCTATACCTTCAATGGCACGGTTGAGCTCAACGGCAAGAGCGTTGACCTGAGCAACCTTGTGATCAAGGTGACGAGGTCTAATAACCCCGCCGAAGGGGATACCATCCAGGCGAAGATCCCTGCAGCGCTTATCCCGTTGTGGAACTTCAACGTCAATCGCGACGATATGACCATGACCGTTTCCGAGCAGAAGCCTATCAACATTGTTTACACCTCGAGCCTCAAGCTTGGGGTTGAAGACCTGCTCGCAAACCCCGATGAAACTATGGAAGCGTATCTGCAGGCGAATTCCGCAGACGGAAAGGTCGCATTCTACAACAACGACTGGAACCCGGGTTATCTTGGCAGCACCACGGCAGGGTTCGAGCCTTCAAGCGACAACAGCTTCTACTACTTTACGAAAGACACGCCGATCTATACCGATGAGGCCTGCACTCAGCGCGCTACGCGCATAGATGAGGGAACCACCTATTGGTATCAGCACACGTATTACAAGATGAAGAATGCAGGCTCCCTTTCCGGTGCGGTTGAGGAAGTAACTCAGCCCATCAGCTTCAAGGGCGGCGATGCTGAATCCGTTGAAGGCTCCATTGGCTCCGATGGCAGCGGTGCGTACTTCAAGGCGGGCTCGCGCGAGGCGACCTTCATCAATAGCCTTTATAAGGAGAAAGACAAAAACGTTACAGAAACGGCGGAAGACGTACTGAATCCGAAATGGGCTTCCGTGGGCCAGATCGCTTCCTATCTTGGCAACAATGGCAAGCTTTCCGTCGACCTTCCTGGCGCGCTTGCGGTAACGAAGCAGCTCCAGGTTCCCGATGGATACAGCGCAGATGAATTTGCAAGCGAATCGTTCGAGTTCACCGTAGCTGTGCCAGAGGCTGCGAACAAGGCATTCAACGCCGTTGTGAAGAACGCCAACGGAGAGCAGCAGGGCGATGCGTTCACCCTGACATTCGATGGCGATGGCAAGGCACAGCATAGCTTGAAGGCCGACGAGACGCTGTGCATCTACGGCCTTACCGCTGGCTGGAACTACACGGTCGGCGAAACCGAGCGTTCCGGATTCGACCAGAGCGGAACGAACCTTGAAGGAGCAATCGCGGCAGGAGAAACCGCGCAGGCAAAGGTTGTGAATACGTATAAGGCATCGGGCACGCTTTCGGGCGAGCAGGTTCTTAAGGGCGAAAAGGTGCTTACAGGCCGCAGCTGGAAGAGCACCGATAAATTCACATTCCTTCTGGAAGCACCCGAAGGCTCCGTTGATGTTCCTATGCCTGGTGCGGCTGGTAGAGCAACCGTTGAGGTAACCCAGCCCGATGGAGCTCCGGCTGATACTCCGGTTTCGTTTAACTTTGGCGACATTACGTACACCAAGCCTGGTGTATACACCTACGAGATTCGTGAATCGAAAGAACTCAGCGTATTTAATCCTGGTGTGAGCGCATCGAAAGCGCTGTATGAGGTTGTTGTGACCGTTACCGATGAAGGCCACAACGGCACGCTGACGGTTACTTCTGCGCTGACCAAGAAATATGACGACGATGGTGTAAAGCTTGACAACCCTGAAGGTGCTACTGTTGCGAAGTTCGTAAACGAATACGACACCCAGGTGGTGAAGTGGAGCCCAAGCGGTGGAAAGCTGTACACGGATGCTACTGGTTCCCGTCCGCTTGAAGCGGGCATGTTCCATGTAATTGTCTGCACGAACGACCCCAATGCTCCCTTGCCCCAGCTCCAAGGCGAACAGAAGATTGAGGACGAGCGCAATGGCGTGAAATGGTACGGCGCAGTAACTTCCGTGGAAGCGGACGGCACCATTCTGTTCCCGCAGGCAACGTTCACTTTCGACAACTTGGGCACAGGTCAGAGCGAAAAGACGTTCACCTACAAGATCATAGAAGTAGTAAAGGTCGGCGATAAGTGGCGCTCCGTGGAGGATGCCCTCGCTGACCCGAACTTTGACTCAGCAGGCGTAACATATGACCCGACAATTTGGACTGTCGAGGTAACTCTTAAGAACGACAACGGTACGCTTGTGTTGGACACCAAGTACAGCAACAATCTCCTCGCCGCTGCCCCGGGCGAAGGCAATACGCCCATGTTCCGCTTCAGCAACAGCTATGCGCCCGCCGCTGCGACGGCTGTTGTTAAAGGCTCCAAGACTTTGACAGGTCGCGACATGGCGGACGGCGAAACCTTCGGATTCGAGCTTTCTGCTGCAGACGATGCTACGCAGAGTGCGGTGGCGTCGGGCGCTGTGACGCTGCCCGGTGCGGCAACTGTATCGGGCGCCCAGGCCGATGAAGCGAAGGGCTTCAGCTTCGATGAGATGACCTTTACCAAGCCGGGCGAATACACCTTCAACGTGAATGAGACCACGTGGAATGGTGAGGCGGTTCCTGCTACCGACGGAAACGGCATGCAGTTCGATCGCAGCACCAAAACGGTGAAGGTAACGGTGACTGACGACCATAGCGGCACGCTCAAGGCCGAGGTGACCTACCCCAATGGTGCGGTAGCGTTCACCAACAAGTACGCAACGAGCAGCACGTATAACGGTATTCAGGTTGAAAAGACTTTGACCGGCCGCGACATGAAGGCTGGAGAATTCAACTTCGTTATTGAAGGCAAAGACCTTGCTTCTGCGGCACTTCTTGCTGACAGCGACAAGCAGTTCACCAATCCGAATGATCGCGCCGAGGGCATTGCCGATGTGATGACTAAGATCGCAGGACACACCTTCACCCAGGCCGATAGCGGCAAGCACTTCGAGTTTACGGTTAAGGAAGTAATTCCCGAAGGAGCAGTTCAGGACCAGGTAACAGGGCTTTGGTACGTTGAGGCTACAGGCCTGTACTACGACGGGGCAAACCATGTTGTGACCATCGATGTTGCCGACAACGGCAACGGCCAGCTGACGACAACTACCAAGGTCGACGGCCAGGAAACCAACGTGGTCTCTTTCGCCAATAAGTACCGCGCTCAGAATGTTTCGTTCGATACGGTAAATGCTCAGCTGAACAAGATCCTGCAGGGCCGCGACTGGCTTGACAGCGATTCCTTTGACTTCACCATCACCGCGCTTGACGGCGCGCCGATGCCTAAGCGCGATGGTAACGAAGTGTCTTCCGCAACGGTGAAGTCGCCCAATTCAAAGGATGGCGATTCGGTATCGTTCGACTTTGGTCAGATTGAGTTTACGTCCGATATGGTGAAGGATGCTCCTGGTCATAAGCGCACCTTTACCTACGAGGTAACTGAAAACGCCGGTGATCTGCCTGGTATTCAGTACAGCGACAATAAAGCTGTTATTAAGGTAACGGTAAGCGACAATGGCCAGGGCAAGCTGGTTGCGTCTGCCACCACGCAGAATGGCGCGTTTGTAAACCGCTATTCCGCTGAGTTGAAGTACAAGGCAGCAGGTGGCTTGTACCTTGCAAAGACGCTGACTGGTCGCGATATGACCGATGGACAATTCACCATTAAGATCACACCCAATGATGAGGCGGCAGCAAACCTGCTCGACTTGCCAACCGAAGGCCGCGTGGTTTCGATGCCAGCTGCTAGCGATGGAGTGCAGGTTGCGGTGTCTGCGTTGACTGGCGATGCCGTGATAACGCAGGGAGACGCGCGCCAGGAGGCCTACACCTACAAGGTTGCTGAGCAAGGCACGGCACCCGGTGGCTACACCTACGACACGACAGAACGCACGGTGTCCATTACCGTTGCGGGTGATCCTACGAAGGGCACGCTGACGGCGACCACGGTTGTTTCCGGTGGTCCCGATGGCACCAAGACTTATGCGTACAGCAGCGATGCCGTTGGTACCCAGGAAAAGGCAGTTGTACCTTTCAACAACAGCTATGCAGCTTCGGGTGAAGTTGGCATTACTGCTACCAAGAGCCTGACTGGCCGTGACCTTACCGAGGGCGAATTCAGCTTCGCGGTTAGGTACGCTGCGGGCGGCGACGACCTGCTTACGGCAAGCAACAAAGCTGACGGCTCTATCGACTTCGGTAAGCTCAGCTACACCACCGAAACCCTTGCCAATCTGGCAGCGGATGGCTATGCCTCAAAGGATGTGAAGGACGGCAAGCCTGCGTGGAATATTTCTTATAGGGCATACGAAAAGACCGGTAAAGGTATCTTGCCGGAAGGCGTATCTGCTCAGACGCAGCAGATTATGTTCACGGTGATGGTTGTGGATAACGGCGACGGAACACTTGCCGCAACGGCTAATACGGGCAACGGCCTGGTGTTCGAGAACGTGTACTCCACAGGCGGTCCGATTGAGATGGGCCTTTCCGGCACCAAGATCCTGAAGGCCGGCGAGGGCTTGACCCCCGCAAGCATTGAGGGCAAGTTCACCTTTACGGTGACGTCCGATGATGCTGCGGCTCCTATGCCTGAGCGCACTGAGGCGAAAAACGATGCCAACGGCAACGTTGATTTTGGCAATATCAAATTTACGCTTGATGACCTGAACAAGGCGTTGGGCACGAACGGCACGCGCGCAGCCGATGCCGACGATGAAACGAAGGGAGCTTCCAGCGAGGAGGCTGCCACCGATGCTGCTGACCAGAGTGCGTCCGATCAGGGAAGTGCTGCAGGTGCCGATAGCGAAGAGCAGGGCAACGCGGCAGCTTCTGATGGCACCGAGCAGGGCCAGGGTGCTGCAGTAGTGACGGGTGAAGGCACGGGCGCAGCTTCCGTTTCGACGGCTGCAAATAAGGTTGCTGGCGCCGAAGATGCCGACCAGGCATCTGCTCAAAGCGATGAGCCTGCCACAAGGGCTGGCGTTGTCCGTTCGCATACCTTCACCTACAAGGTGACGGAAAGCGGCTCTGCCGATGGCGTAACCAACGACGCTCAGGCCACCAAGACGGTGAGCTTCAAGGTGACCGACGACGGCAACGGAAAACTGACGGTGGAGCGCCTGGGTGCTGCTTCCGACCCGGCGTTCACGTTCACTAATACGTATTCGGTACAGCCGGTTGATTCCAGTGTGACCGATCAGGTTACGGTAACGAAGAATCTTACGGGTCGCGATATGAAAGCAGGTGAATTTGAGTTCCAGCTGCTCGAGGGCGGCAACGTGGTGGCAACGGGTACTAATGACGCTTCGGGCAAGGTGGCGCTGAGCCCGATTACCTACACCAAGCCGGGTACCTATAACTACACGTTGTGCGAAGTAGGTGGCGGCAGCCAGAAGGCGGGCGTTCAGTATGACGGCAGCACATTCGCCGTTACCACGACTGTAACCGACAATGGCAACGGCACGCTGTCGGTGGCTCACAAGGTGGACAACGACGCGAATGCGGTTGGGTTCACCAATTCGTACGCACCGGCAGCAACCTCGGTGACGCTGGGTGCCTCGAAGGTGCTCAACGGCAAGAGCCTTGATGCTGAAGAGTTCACCTTCGTTCTTACGGACGAAGGCGGCGAGCAGGTTACTGCAACCAACGATGCGAACGGTATGGTAGTGTTCCCGGCCATCCAGTATGGCGAGGCGGGTACGTACCGGTACACCATTGCGGAAGTGAAGGGCGACGAATCTGATGTGACGTACGACGAATCGGAGTACGCGGTTACCGTTACCGTTGAAGATAACGGCGAAGGCAGCCTGGTTGCCACGGTAGCTTACGAGGGTGGAAATGCCCCCGTGTTCACCAATACGTACAACGCACCTGAAGCCCCGGCATCTCCTGGCGATGGTCCTGCCTCCGTCGTTGAGGCGCTGGTTTCCGGTTCTGCTAAGACCGGCGATTACTTGCTGGTGATTGCTGGCGTGGCTGCTGCGGTGGCTGCTGCGGCTGCTGCTGTGGCCGTGGTTTCCCGTCGCAAGAATGGCAAGCACGCTAAGAGGTAGTGGGGATATAGGGACAGGTACTGTTTTCCCACTTAGCCATAGCGCACAATGATAGAGCCTCGCTCGCGTGATCGATCGCGAGCGAGGCTTTTTTGTCCGACTGAGAAAGTCGATCGAAACGACTTTTTGGCATGAAAGGGTGGCGTTGACCTGCGTCAACGCCACCCTACCCGGACACACTTTTTGTCCTATAAGCCTTTTTGTTGGGTGGGAAAAGGTGCTGGGGTCATAACTCGGAAGTTATTTGTTTGGGTCTAATATCCACGAATAAGATTCTCCGTCCAAAGTGGACGCCCCTTTGGATACCTAGAAATCCCTTGGTTCCTTATGGTCCAGGGGATTTCTTTTTTGCGGTGTGCGCTGATGCCACCCCTCCCGCTTTACTTCTGTTTGCAGCTCGAAATTGGTCTTTAATCCAAAAGCAACGGGTTTTAACCCAATACTTTGGCACTTATGCCATTTCATGGGATAATGAATAAAGCATTGTTTCACCTATCGGGCTAGACCATCGCATAAAAGCCTTGTCTGCTAGGCCGTACGAAAGATTGGAATGCGGAAAATGAAGCGGATGCAGTTGATACTGGCAATGGTTTTTGCTCTTTTGTGCGTGTGTTTTAGCGGAAGCTTTGCATTTGCGGATAGCGAAAATGCTTCTGCTGCCAATGCAAACGAAGCATCGTGTGAAACCGATGCAATTGTGGGTACCGTGAAAATCGATGGGCGTCCACTCCATGCTGGCGAGTTCGACTTTGGCGTGAAGTACGCAAATGGCCGCGATGATTTGCTTTCGGCGAAAAATGAAGCCGATGGAACAATTGATTTCGGCAAGTTGAGTTTTACTGTTACTTCGCTCGATGAATTGGCTCAAAACGGTATTGCCGAGAAAACAACGATAGATGGCGTTCCGGCCTGGATTGTGTACTACCTGGTGCATGAGAAGACCAGCGGATTGAGCGAAGTGGGCGTAACGCCGCATACCGATCCTGTTTCTTTGGTTGTAACGGTTAAAGATGAGGGGAACGGGGCGCTTTCGGCAAGCTTCCAGACGGCGAACGAACTGCGCTTTGATAATACGTATTCCACAGGAGAGCCCGTCACTATGTTTTTGGCGGGAACGAAGGATTTGCAGGTGGAAGAAGGAGCCTCGCTTGTTGATATCGAGGGAAAGTTTCGATTCGCTATATCGACAAAGGATATAGCAGCACCTATGCCCGAATCGACGGATGCCGGAAACGGGCAATGGGGCCGAATCGAGTTTGGGTTCATAACGTTTTCCCTCCAAGATCTGAATAAAGCCCTGGATGTTGATTCTGATTCTGCGGAAAAAGCAGGATGGTCTCGCTCCCATGTGTTCAAATACAAAGTCACCGAAAGAGGATCGGTGCCGGGTGTGGTGAATGATCCCGAAACGAAAACGGTGAGGTTCAAGGTCACCGATGATGGGAAAGGGAAGCTCACCGTTGTATGCTTGGAATCCCCCTTCACCGCATCCACCGCCTTCACGTTCACCAATAGGTGCGTAGTTGTGCCCGATAACTCAGCTAACGATGAGATAGGTTCGGATGCAGGCGATAAGCCGTTGGACTCTAATGGCGATGCCGACCCTAATGCCGGGCGCGTTGTTTCGCCGAGTGTGGGGAATGCTCCAAGTGGCACTTCGGGTGGCGTATCGGTTTCCACGACAGCGAAGACGGGCGATGCTGCGTTGACGTTGGCGGTGGTGCTTGCCGCGGTTGTCGGCCTAACAATGACCATTGCGGGGCTTGCTTGCGGGAGGGGACGCAACCACAAGAAGTAGCACGCGCAAAAGGGACAATGCAGACAAATGAAGCTGCAAGCAGCGGGCCGCTGGAGTAATCCGGCTGCCTGTTTTGCGCTGTTGGCGCATGCGTGAAAACCACGTTGTGCCATTCGTCTGGAGATGCCCCCGACCTACCGAAACGTAAAATGTGACGAAAATTTGAAGGCAGAATATTTCAATTGCGTTAAGCGGGGTATCTCCCTATAATAGATCAAGTCGCACAGAGCGATTGATCGTGCGGGGTGGAGCAGTCTGGTAGCTCGCCGGGCTCATAACCCGGAGGTCGTTGGTTCAAATCCAGCCCCCGCGACCAAGAATTTTCGCAGGCCAGAGGTTAATTCCTCTGGCCTGTTTTTGTTTTCTTAGACCCTGGGTGGCCCCGAAGCGGTCCCAGGCCCCAGTAAGTCCTAAGTTTTCACGCTGCCATTGCTAGAAGTGTGGCGGTTGTTGCGTGTTTCGGAGATGCGCAGGACTTCTGAATCTGTGAAGGCCTCGCATTGCTCTGCCATCTGTTCAATATACTGAACAGATTTACGGCAAAACCGTTCAGTATATTGAACAAACGGTGTGCTTAGCTGCTCTACCCCAAAAGCTCTTTGCGGCACGCGACGATCCATTCTGCAAGTTCTGGGATTCCCTCCCCGGTGCGTGCGCACGTTTCTAATATCTCAAGGCGGGGGTTGAGCACGCGCGCTTGTTTGCGCAGCGCTGCCATATCGAAATCGGGGTTAAGCGGAAGATAGTCGGTTTTGGTTACGATGAGTGCATCCACTACCGCGAACATGGGCGGATACTTGTACACCTTGTCATACCCTTCGGGAACCGAAAGCAGCATGACGCGTTTGTGTGCACCGGTGTCGAACTCTGCTGGGCAAACCAGATTGCCGATGTTTTCTAGAAACAGGTAATCGAAATGCTGCCCGCCAAACGCCTGGAAAGCGCGTTCGACCATGCTCATCTCAACATGGCATATTCCCCGCGTTTCAAGCTGCACTGCTTGTATGCCCGCATCCTTGATCTTCCGCGAATCCACGAACGACTCCAAGTCTGCTTCGATGATGCCGATGCTTGACGATTTTCGCAGTTCTTCAATGAGCGCCAGCAGCAAGGTGGTCTTGCCTGCGCCGGGAGATGCCATAACATCCACGAAGAAGGTACCCTGGTTTTCAAGCATCTTCCGAAAATCGTTTGCGGCATTGGTGTTGTCGGCAAGGATGTCTTCTTTTATCTCTATGATGCGTGATTCTTCCATCGGTAACCCCTCTTCAATGGGAAGGCGGCTCCCCTAAAGTCGGGGGAGCCGCTAAAGCAAATGCTAATCAACCGTTTTGCCCATGATCTTGTTTGCGGCGTAAATACCACTGATACATGCGGGCTCCAGGCCCAAGCCGTTCACGTCACCTGCCATGATAAGTCCTGGTGCCAGGTTTTGTGGCAAAGCCTCATGGGCGGCGGTGTACAGAGCATGGCTCCAGTACTTCTTTCCTATAACCGTCCACTCGTCGAAGTACTCGTCGAATTTGCGGGTTTCCTCGAAATCGACCTCGGTGAACACCTCGTAATCGCCGTCGAAGCGCTTGGCGATATAGATAATCGGAATAGTGTCATCGAACAGGTGAACAAGGTGCCCACGGAACTTCCGCTTGACTTTCCCTCGCACCAAATAGCCCGTAAGCTCGGAAGCCTTGCGAATATCCAGTGCGGGAATTCCCTCGACAGGCTCCAGGAGGCGCTGCGTGTCTACGGCGGGAGATGCCATAACCAGATTGCTCGCCGTAAAGCGTCCTGCGCCGCATTCGACAGCCCAGCCCTTGTCGCACTTCTCAACCCGGGTTATCTCGTCGATAAGAACCTCTCCCGAACCCTGCGCCAAGCGCTGCTTGGTCCCTTCGGAATCGAAGTCGAAACGCTTCAGATCGAAAAGCAGCCGCAGGGGAGGGATCTTCATGGTAAGAGGCTGCACGGTGTTCAGATAATCAAGAGCGGTAAGGTCCTTGATCTTCGTTCCCGTGCACGCGTGAGCGAACATGCTGATCAGATCGTGGGCGATGGGGCCAAAACCCATTCGCTCGATCATATCCATTGCTGATTCTTGGTACAGCTGCTTGATCAGGGGGTCTTTCTCAAGGGCTGCCGTGACCTCCATCACCGTGCAGTTGTCCTTGAACTTGGTGTAGCGGGGGATGAATTCCTCGCGCATCCACTTCATGTACTTCAGAAGCGAAGGCGCGTCGGCAATTGTTGTAGGGGAAACCGGTTCGTACTGTTTCCCGTTGTCGTGATGGCAACAGCCGGCGCTCAAAGCGGGCAGGACATCAGGCCCTTCAATCAGCAGCTCTGAGCGGAGCATATATTTGTAGGTTCCGAAATAGAACACCGCGCCGTAGTTCATGTGGCGTTCTTCGTCGTTGCAGATTCGCCCGCCAATATTGGGGCTGATCAGCAGGTATTCGCGATCGTTTTTCTGGAGCTCCAAGCAGCAGTTCATGCCAGCTGCACCAGCTCCAACCACGATGGTTTCGTAATGCGTTTTCATGGCGCCTTCTTTCCCTTAGCCGAAGTAACGCTTGCGGAAATCTCTGCGACCCTCCGCTAAGCCGGTGATTGTTTCCATGCAGCAACGCCCCATGACAAGGGATGCGGTTCCCAGGATGAAAACAACGAAGTACTTGTGGATGGGAGTGCGCAGGAAAGGATCGAAATGGCAATCGCAACGATAGATGAAGCGCGATTGGGTTTCATTGATCTGGTACACTTCCCAGTTCCATGTCCACGCAAAGCGGTGGAACCACAGGCGAAGCGCGCCTTCCTGATTTGGGCCGCGGTTTTTCCACGTTGGATCGGTAGCCGTATCGGAGTGGGCTGCCCAATAATAGAGGCCGTTTTCTCCGTTGGAACAATCGGTTACCCATTCGCCGATAGAAAGCGGTGCCTGGTGAAACCACTGAAACTCACCAACATGGAGGTTCTGCCACTGAGGGTATTTCTTCCAGTCGTAATGATTGCGAATATCGAAGGTGAACAGGCGTTCCAGGCGCTCAAAGCTATACCAGCCACCCTTTGATTGGCCTGCCTGTTGCATGTAGGGCCATATCTCTTCGGGTAGAGCGTTGACCGTAATGCCCCCGTCGTAGCGAAGCGTTTTCTCCCCGTTGTGGAAGTGGTCGTCGCCCTTGAGATTGTAGGCGCGCTCGGCGTCGGTCATCTTTGTGCGCAAACCGTAGATCCACAACATCGAAAGCACAATGAAGCACGCGCCGCAGATGCACCAAAGAATATTCCATACCGTGACGCCAGGGCCGAACAGTTGGAGAAGGTAATCGGTTTTGTTGATCCCCAAAGCCAAGAGGGCGAATCGGGTGATCATGCTTGCGCCCCAGCCGATAAGGCCGTACCAAATTGCCTCGGCGCTGCATTCCATCATCTTTTTCTTGTGGCCGATAGCCCAATCGATTAAAACACCTATGATGCCCAGGAAGTACCCCAACAGCACAAAACCTACTTTGGTGGCTTTAGAGAAACGATCCATGAAGCGAGGCTGTTTTTCGGGCATTGAAGGCAAAGTCCCATTTGCTGCTTTTGCCATGAGTGTCACGCCCCTTCTTTCTAATTAACTATTTCTTGTGTTTAAGAAGCAGCCACGCCAACGCTCCTACGCCAATGGCGCCCGCCACATATTTCTTGTTGTACTTGAAGAAGGCTTTCGCGCTTGTGCATCCAAGATTTCGCGCCGCCTCGTCGGCAAGGACTACGGTCTTTTGGCCTGCTGCCTGCATAATTGCCATCGGATCCATTTGGGCATCCTTCCACTCGTAATCTGCCGGAGGGATCTCCATCGTGCATTTGTCCATGACCATGTCGATCCTTCCTTCTTCTAGGAAGTATTCATGGATGCTTTCACGTAGGGGCATGGTTTGTTGAAGGGTGATGGCATCGTTCGGGCAAACGCTCTTGCAGTACCCGCAGCCGATGCAATGGTCTTGGTCGATTGTCACCTTGCCATCGGAGTTCACCGTGATGATTTCCTGTGGGCACTTCTTGGCGCAGTTGCCGCAACCCGTGCATTTCTCGTGGTCGATTACCGCCGTGAAACCAGCGCCGCTGAATCGGTTCTTTATGGTGCGGTTCGCGTTCTTGCAAACATCGAGCGCCACGCAGCAGCAAGGGCAGCAGAAGCAGATTTCCATGAACTCATCCATCTTCTGATTTTCGAAGCCCCAAACCATCTGTTCGAGCTCAACATATAATGCCTGTCCGATCAAACCCGCATCGCGGGCATCGTAGACATGCTGCTTAGCCTCTTCCTTCGTTACCGGCTTTGCCAGCCCGTTTTTCACCGCCGTTACTCCCGCCATGTTGAAGAACAGGCAACCCAGCGTTTTTTCGTATTCGGAGCAGTCGTGGGCGGAACGGCAAATGCACCGATTCATTTGAGCGATGTATTCAGCGCCATCGATGGCGTCCATGATCAGATCTATGGGCAAAACCGCGGTTTTGCCTTCCTCGACCATGTCCACATTAAGGGGCAGCACAGTGCCGTGCGTGTACATTTTCTCATCGGGCGAGAACTGGGTAGCCCTTTTATAGAGCTCCGGAATGATACCCTCTTTTCCCGTAAGCTTTGCTCCTGATACGATCATCATGAACACCTTAAGGGTGCGGTCCCACGTTTTTGGCGTTGTGGCCAGCACCTTTGTCATGATGAAGTCTTTGATTCCCAGCCCGCGCGGATGGTTTTCGTGCAGGGGCTTGTCTGGCAGCTCCCTGCGGTGCAGGCGGCCTTCGTCCAAGAAAAGTACTTCCCCCTGCGGGGTGATGTTGCCGCCGTCGCGCGGGTCGAGCGAGGCAATTACCTCATCAGGAACCCCGATGCTCTTCAGTTTCTCGTAATCGATACCTGGCTTTACCCGAACGGAAGCCGCTTGCGCTTCTGTAGCGTTCTCTTGAGCTTGGTTGAGCATTTCTTCCCCTTTATGCATTTCCCGCTCCTTCCTTTTCGAACGATTTATTTCCCCTTGTTCGTAATACGTGAAGTAGGCCTACCTGATTTCGATTTCCTTGATAAGGAGTTCTCCGCCGGTGACCATGTCATAGTTTTCGCTTCCGCAATCGGGGCAGCACATATGCCTGTCGCTGCCCATGGCAAGTTGGAAGGTTGCCCCGCAGTCGTTGCAGTAAAAAGCCATAGGTACCTTCTGGATCTTGATTTTTGCGCCTTCGGCAAGGGTGCCTTTTGCGCAGCGGTCGAAATAGCGCTGCACCCATTCTTCTTCCAAGTTGCGCATTTCGCCTATAACCAGGCTCACCGAAAGGACCTGTTTGGCCTGCTGGGAGCACGCGTTGCGCAATACAACGTCAACGATGCTTCTGGTTACTCCAAGTTCGTGCATTTTGCCCACCTTCCCCTCAAGGTAGCAGAACGAAGTCCCTGATTTCCCCATTTGTCAGGACGTATCAAGTGACGATACAGCTTCGTACTCTGACAAGTAGTATTCTAATTGCAGCATGAACGTGTTCATGAAGAACGAGACATTTTGCCTGGGATTGTATTAGCCGTATTAACCCAGCTGAGCGCACTTCGCAGAACGCCATTTCGGGAACAAAGGACGAGGTAACGATGATCCCTATTCAACAGCTGCCAAAATCGCCAACGCGAAAGTGCTTTGAAGAGGCATTTCTTGAGCTCTATGCCCAAAAGCCGCTCGATCAAATCAGCGTTATGGCTCTTACGGAAAAGGCGGGCTATTCACGGGCGACGTTTTACCGCAACTATTACAGCATCAGCAATGTTCTTGAGTCTGTCGAAGAAGAAAATACTTGCGCATCAACCTGCCAAGCCATTATTTCGTGCTTAGACGATATTACGCTTGAGCAGGCTACCGATGCGATGGCCGACTTTTATCAAAAACGCTTCAGGGAAGTTTCCATTTTGGCGAACGGGGAATATGGGTCTATTTACCTTGATAAGCAGCGTGAGCCGATGAAACAGCTGTTCGCCGCATTGTTAGATAGGGGCTTTGAGCTTTCTTCTTTCCAGCTTGATGTTATTTCGGAGTACATCGCTTCGGCGAAAGTGGGCATGCTTCGGCTTTGGGTGAATGATCCAAGCAAGATTACCCTTAACCATTTGAACAAGATGACGGAAAACATCTTCGAATCGAGGCTTTGGACCTACCTTGCAAAGTGTCTTTCAGGCGATGGCGCCAAACAGGACAAGATCGTGCTTCCCGAGGAGTTTCCAGATTATCCCTGGATGATGAAGTAGTGGCATGCTGGCGGGGCGGCATCTAACTGCGCCTTTTTTGACTTCTAGCGTGGCAGCGCCGAATTCGCCACTACGAAGATGTTGCCGTAGTTTGCGCACAGGTGAGTCTGTTACGGGATCCAGTGCAGCCGTCGTTGTCGGCACGATAGGCATGAGATTCAGCGTCATCGAAAAGGCGGGGTTTGCTCTGCTTTTGGTGCGGACACGCTGCGGCTATCTGCAATCCTGAAGCTGCAAGGGAGAATGTCGTCGCTCGACTAAATGGCTATTTAGCTGCATGAGGTCGACCTTCGAAACGTCAATCTTGATGGACATCAACCTAGGCAACAAAACATCACGAAGTTCCTCTAGCTGTTTAGATTCAAGCTCATTTGCCTTTATCTGTTCATAAATAGGATCTGCAAAAGCACAGATGTCTTCAATTGCCTCAGTTCCTGGAGCGGGCATCAAGTACACGAGTGTAGCTTTCGGTTGGGTCCTCTGACGACTGCCTGTAGAGCCCGCCACATAAGCAAGGAAGAAGGCTGTGAAGGCGGGCGTCAATGGCCGCATAATAGAAACTCTTGTGCTCCGGTTCATCTGGCTTGTAGGCGATAAATTCCGTTGAGCAAACCGGGCGTTTTTGTTCTGTACAGCATTCCTGCACCAGCCGATTGGTTTGAAGCTAAATGGAGCGCTGGGGAAGGATTCTATATTGGTCTGTATGTGGATATGGATTCAGATGGAGTTTTCGGAGAGTATGAACTTAGGCTCACGTTTTACGACTCGCTTGGGTATCGGTATGAGGAGGTCTTCCCGGTTTTCGGTCAAGCAGTTTGATCCGCAGGCCGATGGAAAGACGTGCGTTGCCACGCATGAATCTGAATCTGCTCCAGATCCGTTGACAAGTGGATTTCCGTTTCGGCATGATGGCCGAAAGCGGGAAGGGGGGCACGATGGGAACGCCATCTCCCAAGTACACGGCCGAGCTCGCCGACGAGGCCTTGAGAATGGCACTGACCGGGCGAAACCCGCCCGAGGGAGCGTGCACCACAGTGATCACGGCTCGCAGTACGTGTCGCTGCTGCCCTCCAAGACCATGCGCGAGAACGGCGTGCGCCCCTCGATGGGCTCGATCTCCTCGCCGTGGGACAACGCGGCCATGGAGTCGCTCATGGGCATCGTGAGGACGTTCTTGCCCGCCGTCGTGACGCCGCCGTCCGAGAGGAAGTCTGCGGCGGGGGCGTAGGCCGGATGGGTGGGGCCGATCTCGTTGCTGCGGATGTAATCCTTGAGAGGAGCCGAGGGATTCTTGCCCTCGCCTGTCGTGCCGAGGTTCACCATGCGGCCTTTCTTGCTGTATTCGTTCCAGGCAATGTAAGCGCCGAGGGTGGCGATTGCGACCGCGCACCACAGCGCCAAGAGGCAGAAGCCTTCCAGGGTGCTAGCCGTGGTTGCCAGGTAGCCTTGCCAGCCGCCAGCACCGGTACCGCCGAAGAACGAGGCGATCGCCAAGTCGGCGTTGCTGCCGTCATGGAAGATGAGCTTCTCCAGAACAGGCACTAACAGAGGCGCCGTCGCCAGGCCCAGCACAACGCCCAGGGCGGCGATAGCGCCGCCCCAGATAACTTTCGCTGCAGTTCCCCTAGTCATCCCAAGCCACCTTCTTGTTCACAACGGCGACAGGGGAGGTGCCGACGGGAACCTCATTGCCGGAAACGTCGCAGATGCACCAGGCGTAGCCCCACTCGACGCCCTCATCCAGCATCGGCGAAAGGGTTTTGACCAAGCGCTCCGTCATGTCTAGATAGTCCACGGTGGCTTCATTGAAGCGGGCGCGTAGCATGGGTGTGTCGTGGCGGCCGAGCTTGTAGAGGTCCGAATAATCCGTGAGGTAGCCGAACGCAGGGCCGATGCCCTTGCCGTCGAGCGCGTCCTGAAGGGTGCAGGGCTCATCGGGTTTCGCGCCGTCGAGAGGCCAGACGAAATAGAGGAACTCTTTCTTGCCCTCCATCTCGCAATTCAGGAGCTTGACGAGAGAAGGGATGATTGCCTTCTTGCCTCCTGCAAGATTGATTGCCTTAAAGTGCATGATGCACCTCCTAACTGTGGGGTCCGCCGTAACGGGCCTCCTGTATGAAGTCGCTGATTAATGATGTGGTTACGGAAAGCCTGCCCAAAAGCTCGTTGGCAGAACTCTCAAGTTCGGGAAAAGCCCCACGGCGAGCATTCGCGTGTCGCAGTAGCTGGTTGAGAAGGCCGCCGATGCGCTTTTGGTCGCGATAGATTTGCTGAAGAGTGGGGATGTCGGTGATGATTCGAGGTCTGCTGTCATCCTCAAGGCAACGGTGTCTAGCCAAATCGGACATGCTGACCCCGAGGGCCCTGGCCTGCTCCGCCAGGGCCCTATGCTCATCTTCGCTCAAGCGAACGTTGAGCCTTTTCTCGCTATTCATCGGCGTCTTCGTCGAAAATGCGGGTGAGGGTGAGCAAGGTTCCGTTGCGGTTATGCACCCTGCGATAGTTCAGGTTGAACAGGTCCATCATTGAGTCGCGGTACTGCGCAAGGTACTTTCCGTAAGCGGAAACGCTGATGTCCTTAACTCCCACCTGGAAGAACAGGGACGTAGTGCTTCCCTGCTATTTCTCGCCTATTCCGTCCATCCAGCTGACCGTCTGCGGAATGCAATCCGGGAGGGCCAGCTTGGCTACGGTCTCGGGGTCGAGCTCTTCCAGCATCTTCCACTCGCTGTCTGACTTCTTGATGCGGTAGGTTGATTCCTGGATGTCCTTCCCGGCGGCGGCCATGCGAGGCCGCCGCCTTGTCTGCGAATGCCAAAGTGCCTGCGGGCATATGCCCGCTCCAAATCGATCTGGTGCTTTTAATTCTGCGCAAAAAGACACGACAAATGCTTGGAATTAGTTGATAATTGACGCTACACGATAAGAAATAATGAGTACACGTTGAGAAAAAGCCAGTACACGACATTTTTTCAGCTTGGAATGAGTTGGCTCAAATTGAAATTTGTCGTGTAATAAATCGAATGAAGAAAGCTATGGAAGAAGACAAACGAGAACGATATAAAGCACTGCATGTATCTTCGGTCTTGACGGACAACGATGACTTTTATTGCCGCGGAAACGGCGCAGGAGAGACTTTCGGAGGGAGAGTAATCCTCTTGTTCGGTTCCTCGAGGAAAGATGGCAAACCGAATTCCCGCACCAAAAAGTCTGAACGTTCGGAGTATGTTAGGCAGGATGCAGTTGAGGGACTGCTCGCTTTAGCAAGTATCAGCGAGGTTATGGCGCCGCATATGTGGGCGAATAACACAGGTGAGATCGCCGCCGAACGGCTTCGCTACTGCCATGGGCTAGACAGCAAGCTCGCTTTGGAAGTGGCTGCCTTTGTGGAGCGGTTCGGTCTGCTTCATATGAGATCTTCTGGAGACGGGCCAGATCCGTGGAAATCGGGAATCAGCCAAGACTCAGTCCGTTTAATTAAAGATTTCAGCCGCTATCACAAAGAACGCATTGAACGCCTCGAAGCACTGCTGAACGGCCCCGACGGCGACTACTTTAAAGAAAAACTGAAGAAGGAGTTCGGTTATGTGCATGACTCCTCAAACGGCGATGGCGCAAAAGCAGCCGAAATTCTGCGTTTTGACGAGATGAAGCCCTACGCGAAGCTGATGACGGGCATTGCTTCCTGCGAGTCTGACAGGGCGGCTATTCAGCGCGAGTACAAGCAGCTCGAAGAACAACGGGTAAAGCTGTACCGACGCAAGTTGGAATTGTCCTCCTCGAATAGAGAACTTTACGAGCAGTACGAGGCCGAAATTCATTCTATTTTCGAAGAGGAGTCTCGCCTTCATTTGGGTGGGGAAGACCTCGAAAACGGCATGCGTCGCGCATGGGACTGTCTCGCTCCAGAGGTCGCTGAAGGAAGTACCTGCATTGTTCCATACTTGGAAATCAGGGATGCTGGGAACGTTTACAACGTATCGCTTCTGTTCAGGGATGCACTCGAGCTGTTCTCTGCAGCTAAGGGAGACAGGCAGGCTTTCAGGCGTGTTTTGCCGAAGTTCCACATGGAAGTCTTTAAGGTTGAGCCCGATTCCTCGTCTTCTGCAGGCCCCAATCCAATAGTGCTTGATGAAATAAGCTCGCGTTACACCCTGTGGTTTGAATCGTGCGGGCACGATAGCGACAATCCTGATGTTATGATCGGTGACTATTCCAGCTGCGATTATCGATTCCACGACGGTCATTCTGACTTTGACTATCTCTTGACGCGCCAAAAGGGGAAATGGGATGAGCAAGAATACTATGGCGACGGGTGGAAGGTGCATATGCTATGTGGCGCAGGGGAGACCCCCAGTGACTTCGAGAAACTTGTTTGGAAGAATCTGCAGTATTTTCTGGATGCTCTCATTGCCGAAGGTCTGAGCTGCAATTACAAAGGCAGATTCGCCGCTTCAGCAGATATCGATCCCAAAAAACCGGAGATAACCGTAAACAATTTCGACTGCGATTTGACGAGGAGCCTCTGGCTGGTACTCGATTTAGCGAACCGGGGAAAGCTGTCCCTCTCAGTTGCTCGCTGCCGGTATTGCGGCCACCTCATCGACACTTCTAAGTCGAAGAACAACCAGCGCGAGTTTTGCGATGGGTCGTGCAGGAGTGCGCATCGGAAGGAAGAGGGGGCGGAAAGAAGCAATAAGAGAGAGGAACGAAAGCTTCGTAAACGCTTTTTGGCTTACATGGGTTCGAGCGAGGCCGTCCATGTTGGGATGCCCGAGCATATGCTCAATTTGCTCGAATCGTCTGATGAGCGCAGTGTATTTGCCAGGGCGGCGCAGTGGGCGAAAGAGAAAATTTCATGAGAATGTTTGACGGCAGTGACGGCATGGGCGTAGATATTCATAGTGAGGCTTGCGCTTGAGTGGCCCAGGCGGTTCTGCACCGTCTTGATGTCGGCGCCGCTGCCGATGAGCAGCGTTGCCTGGGTGTGGCGCAGCTCGTGCAGATTGTAGCCCTTGTAACCGCTGCGGCGGTAGCGCTTCACGCCGTTGCGGTCGTGCCAGACCTCTACTTTCTCGAAGGTCCCCAAGTCATGGTCCACGAACCAGGCCCGGCGCCATTTGTCGAAGGCGGCTGGCGAGATGAAGTTGCCGTCAGTGTCGTTGCTGCACACGGCGGCGTCGTCGGGAACGTCGCCGCCCTGGTAGAACAGGTCTGACTGTATGATCTTCCACTCGGCGAGGAAGGCGATGGTGCCATCGTCAATAGTCAGATTGCGCTTGGACTTGTGACTCTTGGGGTCGCGGTGCACCCCCTTGGAGTCCAGTTGCTTCTGGATACGAATGCGCTTGCGCGCCAGGTCGACGTTTCCCCATACCAACCCAAGGGCCTCACCGCGGCGCACTCCGGTGGCCAGTGCCAGCCACACGGCCACGATGCGGTCGCTTCGCTCGCATTCTTTGAGGTCCAGTGCCAGCTGCATCGCCTGCTCGGCGGAGAGGCTGCGGCGCTCGGCAGCCTCGGGGCGCTTGACGTCGTCGATGAGGTCGCAGGGGTTGCGCAGGATGATCTCCTCCTTCACTGCCCGCTTCATCACCTGGCTGAGCTTCTGGTGTGTCTTGTGCAGCGCGCTTGCGCTCGTGCCGGATTTGCGCATCTTTGTATAGGCCTCGTTGATGGTGGCTACGTCCAGATCCTGAACAGGCACGTTTCCGAAGTGCTCTTCAATGCGGGCGATCTCGATTTCGTCGCGCTCCAGGGAGAGAGGGGACAGGGTGCCCATGTCCAATCGGCGTTGATGGAACTCGCGGGCATAGGCGCCCACCTTCAGCGCCATGTGCTCGTTGTTGAGCATGTCCTCCAGCTCCGTGCGGTAGGCCTCAAGCTCGATGCGTGCCTTCGCCTTGTTGCCGTGCACGGTGCGTTGCTTGGACCACTTGCGCTTGCCGCCGGGCTCTGCGGGCGGCAGCCTATGGCGGATGCGGTAGACCCTGCCACGCTCCACCTCGACGATGGAGCCCTCGCCATCTATGGTTATGCGTTCCTTGCTCATGGGCTCTCAGTTCTATTTGTTCTCTTATGAGGGCATCATAAGCTCAAGTGGTCCCATAGGTGGTCCCAAAGTGGTCCCGTTGTCCAATTTACCCCAAGAAATACCAAATCATAACAACCTTGTGACCTGCGAAAACCATGCTATAATCCAAAATACCAAATCAGAATAATCATTCAAAAACACGGGCTCATAACCCGGAGGTCGTTGGTTCAAATCCAGCCCCCGCGACCAAGTGTTTACGCAGGCCAGAAGTTAATTCCTTTGGCCTGTTTTTGTTTTGCCACTCTGAGTCTCCTGCCGTGATCTTCGACAGGGGCAAGATTGTTTCCATTCCCTTCGATAAATTGGACTGCACTGTGTTCCGCAAGGTCCTGAGCACCGAGGACGTGGCAGAGGTCGGCGTTATCGTTGCCGCCTGGGAATACCGCGCCAAGTGGTACGAAGAAGACGAGAAGATGGCCAAGGCATGCGCGAGTGGGTTGGAAGGGGGTGGGGCCGGAACCGCAAAAGCGCCTCTGCAAACTAATGTAAAACTGCGACGGTTCAGGAGCTTTACATGCCCGATTACATTAGTTTCTATCCATCAAGAACAAGAAACCGCAGTTCGGCGCGCTGTACAATTAATGGAGAAGAGTTTTTGGGTTCCATTAGCTCTACCGGCGGATTCCATGTGCCGAGCAGATGGAATGTAGCCAACTAATGTAATCGGACGTAGAATTACATTAGTTCGAGAACGAGATCACATTAGTTTGGAGCGCCATGATACGAAAGCTGAGTGAAATGCCCTCGTTGGTCCTGCGTCTCATCGGAGACGTGGAGACCGAGGTGGTTGAATACAAGGCCGCCAAGCAGAACTACGACTTCGAGGACATCGGTAAGTACTTCTCAGCACTCAGCAACGAGGCGAACCTGCGTGGGGCTGAATGCGGGTGGCTGCTCTTTGGCATCACGAACGATCGGAAGATTCGGGGGACGGCTTACCGCAAGGAGACCCAGACGCCAAGCGTAGGACTGCGCCGGCTCAAGCGCGAGGTCGCCAAGTTCACTAACGACGGCATGACCTTCGAGGAGGTCTACGAGTTCGAGGTTGAGGGAAAGCGCATCGTGGCCTTCCAAGTCCCTGCAGGCACATTCGCCACGCCGACCACCTGGCACGGCATTCCTTGGTCACGCGAGAACGAGTCGCTGGTGGAGATGCCCAAGTTCAAGCTCGAGGCGATTTACGACCAGAGCCGCCCGGACTGGTCGCGGCAGCTGGCCTTCGAGGCAAACCTTGACGACCTCGAGCCCGAGGCGGTCTTGTTCGCCTGCTCCAAGTATATCGAGAAGTTTCAGGAGAGCCAGCCTGCGGTGCGCGATCTGGACGAGGAGTCGATTCTGCGCAAGATGGGCCTTATCATCCATGGTCATGTGACTAACGCCGCACTCGTGCTGTTGGGACGGCCCGAGTCGAGCGTGTTATTGGGCGGCATCGAGCCGCGTATCACGTGGACACTCTACGCCAGCGATGGCACCACCATCGCCTACGAGCACTTCGAACCGCCCTTCATACTGCAAGTCGACCGAGTTCTGGGGAAGATCCGAAACGAGAAGTACCGCTTCTTTGACCGTGAGGACACGCTGTTCCCGACCGAGGCGCACCGGTATAGCCCCGAGGTTATCCGCGAGCTTCTGCATAATGCTATAGCGCACCAGGACTTCCGCATGTCGGGCAAGATCAACGTGCTGGAATACGAGGACCGTTTGGTGTTCAAGAACGAGGGCACGTTCATACCCGAGACCATTGAGGCCGCCCTTGAGAGCGGCTACAAGCCTCCCTACTATCGCAACCCTCTGCTTTCGAGTGCCATGAACAGGACGGGCATGATGGACCGCAACGCCATCGGCATCCGCAACGTATTCGACATCCAGCGGAACCGCCTGCTGCCCATGCCCACTTACGACCTGAGAAAGCCTGCCCGCGTGTCGGTGACGCTCTACGGCACCGTGCTCAACGAGGACTACTCGCGACTGCTGGCGGGCAACCGCAACCTCGATCTGGTGACGGTGTTGCTGCTCGACCTGGTACAGAAGGGCCTGCCTGTGACCAAGGAGCAGTCGCGCCTGCTGCATGAGCGCAAGTTGGTGAGGGGGCGCTACCCTAAGCTCACGATCTCTGCCGAGGTGGCGGCTGCCACTAGCACTCACGGGGAGTACGTGCGGGCCAAGGGGTTGGACAACAGTGTGTTCAAGGAGCTGATACTGGAACTGCTGCGCGTGCGCCCGTGCTCGCGCGCCGAGATCATCGCGGAGCTGGATCACGCGCTGCCTGCCGACCTCACGCCCAAACAGAAGGGCGATCATGTGAGCTACCTGCTGCAGTCTCTGCGTAAGGCGGGACGCATCACGAACGCTGGTAGTACGTCAGCTGCGGAGTGGCGCATCATCGACTAACAGAAAGGCAGCCCTTGGTGGGGCTGCAGGTGGTGTGAGACTGCAGGCCTCTGGTGACCGTTGCGGCAAAATAATCTCTGTATGCAAGAGCTGCAGCAATTAATGGCCGCAGCTTCAAGTAGAGCTTGCGACCTCTTCTGAAAGGGAATTCGAATGCGAGCTGCTGCAAAGCCCAGGACCAGAGCCTACACAAGATCTTGCAGCAGGAACTTCCATGCGGGTTTAACCTCGATGCGTGTATCGCCCTCTACGATTTCCCCTTCTTCCTCTTTTGTCACGATAAGCAGCCGACGAATAGACTCATCGATACGTGCCAGTTTCAGTAGGTTGCCTATCTCGCGGGGCTTGGCGCTTTCGGAAAGTGAATAGGCTACCTGCACCGCAATGCCTTGTTCGGGTACGTAGAAATCTACGTCAATGCCGTGTTTTGATGATTTCAGGTAATGAAGCCCCTCGCCAAATGCATCACGCATTGCTACTGCCACCTCATTTTCGAGCAAGGCCGGATCCCTTCCGATCGGGAAAAGGTTGAGCAGTCCGTTGTCGCTGAAGTAGCGCTTTGGATTCCCCTCACGCTCGACAAACTTTGCAACGGCGTTCTTCACTTCAAACAGCAAGTAGGCCTCGCGGGCCATGGCAAGGTAGTCTAGCAGCGTGGCCTTGCTGACTTTGTAGCCCAATCCGCACAGCATCCCATGCAGTGCCGTGGCGGAAGTTTCGTTGCAGACGGCTTCGGCAACCTTCTTCATAAGCATGCAAAGGATCCCGAGAAGGTTTCCTGCTGGCACGTGGAGGTTGCAGGGTGGGGGGG
>ERZ1035025.280-NODE-280-length-37162-cov-73.655240_pt1 | contig 37162 bp, 25 predicted proteins | sample MGYA00520619_ERZ1035025 | MGnify/ENA primary metagenome ERZ1035025 (study PRJEB33766, sample SAMN09781742) | gut metagenome | biome: gut microbiome | host: Homo sapiens | place: Madagascar | study: EMG produced TPA metagenomics assembly of the PRJNA485056 data...
ATGAAAGAAGAACTATTGGAAGCCATCTACGGCACAGTTGAGAGATTGGAGCAGAAAGTTGATGAACTTTCTGTCTCCACAAAGAACGCAGGAGCGGAAACCGTTCCTGCAAGTAATGACATAACCAAGTTGTATAAGTCAATCAATGCGATGTTTACCAAGGAAGAGGAAGTCAGAGGTAAAATATCCAAATTAAGAGATGCCATTGTTGTTTTTGTTGACCTTATCAAGGTAGAACTTGGCAAAAATGAGCAGCGAAGCAAGTTCTTTGTTAATGCCATCAAGCTGATGAGACAAGAGAATGATGTTTCCTCGAAGGCATTGCAGGAAAAACTTGAAGTAATGAACAAATCACCTCAAAAGAAGGTTGTAACCCATCGCTTCGAGCCAACCTCAAAGAATGTTCTTCTTTTCATTGGTGGCTTGGCTCTATCCCTTGTCATTTCCATTTGGGGCAATCTCACCCAATGGCGAGATTACCAAGATTGGGAGGAGGCAGACTTGAAATATAGGGCATTGAAGATGGTGCTTTCTACTGATGACCCAAACATTCACTACATTGAAAAGTACTTCTCCATATGTCGAGACGAAAATGTTATAAATAATGTGAGGAATCGTGTTGCTGCTTACGAGGATTCTGTTCGCCACCATTATAAAATGATAGAAATGGCAACATACAAGGATAGTCTTACCAATTGCAAATTACTTGAAATTGAAGGTAAGAATATGCCTTGAAAAGCCAAATAAAGGACTTTTTCTTTATGTAACACAATTTTAATATTTCCGCAAATACGCTGTAATTTTCATATAGTACCTTTGCAACGTCATGATTCCTTATATACTGAGGATTGATAAGAATATAATAGATTAAGCAATAAAAAAATAATTATACAATGAATAATAAGGGGATTTTAACAACGGCCTTGTGCCTATCTGTAATGACCTCGACGATGGCACAGAGTATCACGGGAAAAGTAGTGGACACCAAGGGTGAGCCTTTGGCTTTCGCCAATGTGGTGCTCCTAAATCGGCAAGACTCCGCGTTCGTCAAGGGAGCGGTGAGTGGAGAGGATGGTAGCTTCTCAATAGACTCCGTCTGCAATGGCGGAATCATCAAGGTGACATCCGTGGGCTACAAAACCATCTGCAAGGATTGCGAGGGTGAAAATGTGGGTGTCATCAAGATGGAAGAGGACAGCAAGATGCTCGGTGAAGTTGTGGTGAAATCATCACGCCCTGTTATTGCCATCAAGGGCAATGCCTTGGTTACTACTGTAGTTAATTCTCAACTGTCTCATGCAGGCACGGCGAACGATGTGTTGCGCCAAGTGCCGATGGTTACTGGCAGGGATGGAAACTTCGAGGTGTTTGGTAAGGGTACGCCGCTCATCTATATCAATGGTCGTCTTGTCCAAGACAAAAATGAACTTGCACAGCTCAATTCACAGGACATCAAGAATGTTGAAGTCATTACAAATCCTGGTTCCAAGTATGATGCCTCCGTCAAGTCTGTCATCCGCATTCGCACCAAGTTGCCACAAGGTGACGGCTTTAGTGGAACACTTCGGGCGCAAAATGGCTTCCGCCACTATTTTTCGAGCATGGAGCAAGCTAACTTGAAATACCGTACGGGTGGACTGGAGTTGTTCACCAATCTCAATTACTATGGCGGCAAATTCTATAGTCATGAGAATACGAACATGGAAACGCAAGGTTCTACTACTTGGCTTCAGAACATAGAGAGCATCAACCGCATGAGAAATAATGAGTTCTTTGGCAAGTTTGGCTTGTCATGGATGATCAGTGAACGTCATTCCATCGGTGCTTACTATATGAATGGAGTGGGTTTACAAAAGCCTCATTCAGATTATAGCTCTATATCGTATGCCAATGGTAAATTGGACGATGAGGTTTCAGCTGTGAAAGAGGGGAGAATTCATGCTGTGCCGAAGCACCATGCCAATATCTATTATAATGGTGATGTAGGCAAACTGGGCATTGACTTCAACATGGATTATATGTGGAGAAAGAAGCATGAAAATTCCGATCAGTCTGAGACGAATATGAATCAGCAGAAGAATTTGGTGGCATCCACAAGCATTGGACACTCACGGATGTTTGCGGAAAAGTTGGTGTTGAGCTATCCTTTGTGGAAAGGACAAATCGAAGTGGGAAATGAATATACAGCCTCTCAGGTGCTGAATGATTTCAATATCAATATGGCAACCATTGGCAACAGCAATACCAAGAGTGACGAGAAGAACATGGCAGGTTTCTTCTCCATCGGTCAACAGTTTGGGAAAATCGCAGTAGAGGCAGGTCTTCGCTATGAGCATGTTCGTTTTAAATATACAGAGGATGGACAACTCAAGGAAGATAAGAGCAAGACTTACAACAACGTGTTCCCTTCACTCGCCATTTCTACAGAGATAGGTAAGACACAATGGGCATTGAGCTACAACAGCAAGATGCAGCGTCCATCATACGATGACCTTGATGGAACACTCAACTATGTCAATCGCTTGACCTTGCAAAGTGGTAATCCTTATCTTTCTCCTGTCAAGATTCATTCCGTGGAGTTGATGGGTGCTTGGAAGCAATTCTTTGCAAAGGTATCATACGAGTACAAGAAGAATGCCATCATCAACGAATCGAAACCATACGGCGAGGATGGAGAAATGAAGTTGCTCACGATGGAGAATACGCCAAAGATACAAGAGTTGCAGGCTTTCCTTGGCGCACAATTCCAAATCGGATTTTGGCAACCAAAGGTAAATGCCGGCATCATCAAACAGTGGTTCTCTGGGGAATATCTGGGTGAACGCAAGTCCTTCTATAATCCATTAGCTGTAGTACAGTTTCAGAATGCCATCCATTTACCAGGCGACATCTGGATGAACATAGACATAGAATGGAACAGCCGTGGTAACAAGGAAAATATGAAACTCAGTTCTTCCTCATACCTCAATGCCAAACTTTACAAGGCTTTTTGCAGAAATCGTTTCTCGGTTACGCTCGAAGGTAACGACATCTTCAACAAGAGCAATCGTGACGTACAATTCTACAACAAGGATGTTACGCTTTGGCAAAGCATCACAAACGACAGCCGTTCCTTGCTCTTGACATTGCAGTATAACTTCAATGCATCAAGAAGCAGATACAAGGGACAAGGTGCTGGTAAAGAGGAGTTGAATCGCTTCTAAAAATAAAAAGAGGTATCCGAAAATCTTTAAAAGAGTAGGAATATGATTTAATTTTTATACATTATGGAAACAAACAATGTTTTGTTGAAGCTCTCAGAAAAAATGGGGCTTCGTGGATTAGAGGACGAGTGCATTGTCCTTGAGGATGAACGTGCTGATGACATTTATGGCGGCAAGTTTATCTGCTTTGGCAATTACAACAACTGTTCATTTGGCAATTGTGCCTAAAATGGTACATTAGTATGTTTTTGAGAGTTGGCCTTTTGTGCCTTGTTTGACATAAAAAGTCAACTCTCGTTTTTTACAAACGAATAGAAATGAATTACATATTATCAAAATACACTTTTGCAGTTTCTAAACGCACTTCTAGTGGTCAGGAAATTTGTTTACTGTTTTCTGGACGAACAGGCAAAAATATTTTAGTCTCTAAAAAAGTTTTTTCTATAGTTGAGAATGGAAAATTTACCACTCTTCAGCCAAAAGTATTGGAAATTTTAATATCAGAGAAAGTTCTAGTTCCAAGCACAGAAGATGAATTGGATGAAATCAACAAGGAAAATAAAGTGCGATTATCAAAAAAATCCACTGATCGATTGTATGTGTCAATCCAGCCAACAGCCGCTTGTCAACTTGCTTGCGACTATTGCGGACAAGCTCATTCTCGCAAGTTTTTAACGGATAGCTTGATAGAGCAAATAGTTTGTCGCATCAAGCAAAAAATATCCCTAAAAGATACAAAGTCGTTAGAGATAGGATGGTTTGGTGGTGAGCCATTGATGGCTTTTTCCAAGATGAAAAAGTTAAATGAACAATTGAAAGATATTGCAATTAGTCGTAACCTAAAATATTCAGGACACATAACAACTAATGGTTACGCATTGTCTCCTTCTATATACAAAATGCTGAAGGAAGAATTCAATGTGTATCGTATAGAAATTACTCTTGATGGTAGCAAGGAATTTCATGACAAAAGAAGAGTAACGACATGCGGAATTGGTTCTTTCGATATCATCTTCAACAATTTAAAGGCAATCACTCAATCCCCTTTCTATGATAAAAATACATGTGTGATTAGCATTAGATGCAATGTAGATGAAAGAAATATTGAAGGGGTTATGCCTTTGTTGGAAATGCTATATAAGCATAATATGCAGGATAAGATTATTTTCTATACAACCCCTGTTGTCTCATGGTCTAATAATGGAGCAGGTAGTATGCTAGGACATAAATTGTTAGGAAAGTTGTCTTCAAAACATATAGACTATATGATAAATCATAATTTCAAGGTTACAATTCTTCCGAAAAGAGTTGCTCCTTACCAATGTATAGGAACAGACAATGATGCAGAAATGTATGATGCTGATGGAAATATTCTGGATTGTTCAGAAACCTCTTATTCCGAGTATTATAAGTCCAAAGGTTTTGTTTTGGGAAATGTAGAACAAAAAATAATAGTTCCGAATAAACGTAGCTGTTTGCATGATGTTCCTCAAATGTTACTTGAAAAACGAGTACATCCTTGCAACAACTGTAAGTTTTACCCTCTTTGCGGAGGTCTATGTCCACTTGGCTTATTGGAAAAAGAACCACGATGTCCTTCTTTCATATACAATATTGAAGATAGGATATATTTGGATTATCTAGCAAAAATAAAGAAATAAAAAGATGAATATTATTCAATCATTTTTCAACAAACGTATAACACCCCAAAATTTAAATTATAGAGGGGGCTACTTATCTTCATTTGTATTTTGGTTATCAATTGCATATAGTTGTTTACTTCTCAAGCGTAATAACCCTACATTACGCTTGTTGTTTTATGGTAATGAAACAATTGTTCACATCTTGAAGGATTTGTTTAAGTTGCCATATGACAAATATTATATTTGTGATTACAACGGTGATTACAATGAATGGTTTTATTGTTGGCCCAAGATTTTAACTTATCAAAGACAAAAAGAGCCATTTATACATATAGATTCCGATATTTTTATGTGGACTCCAATACCTGAAGCTTTATTGAAAGCTCCATTGGTGGCTCAACATAAAGAAAGAGACTCTAACTTTTATAGAGAAGTATTCAATGAAATAAAAAAGGATAATATCCAACTGCCACAGTACATAATGCAACATTGTATTGGGGACAAATATATTTCCTCATTTAATGCAGGGATTATTGGTGGAAATGACCTATTGTTCTTGCAGCGATATATTAATAATATAATAAATTTTGTTTCAAAGAATAAAGGTAATTTAGACAAAGCTTCTCGCAAATTTTTATACAATGTAGTTTTTGAACAGTGGTTATATTATGGAATGACCACTTTTGAGCATAAAGAGGTGTGTACATACTATAAAAAAGTAATTACAGATTTTGACATGCAAGATGCTACTGTTCCGACACAAACTGTTTCTGGCACACCTTTGAAATATATGCATGTTATGGAATACAAAGATAATATTCGTTGCAATAGGTTTATTGTTTATAATATGTTAAATGATTTCCCTAAGGAATACAAGCAAATTCTTACAGCTTGTGCCGAGATAGGAATAGATTGCCCAATATTTAGTAGTGACTTGGTATCAAAGAAATCTCTAAGATTGGAAAAACTTAAAAGTTTAACAAACTTGACAAAGTTGGAATCTGAGGAATTAAATGCATACGAAACTTTAAAGGAAAACTACAAAAATAGTTTTCTAAAAAACAGAAAAGAGCTTATCAAGATACAGCAGCACCAAATACAAATGGTAAAAATGCTTCAAAATTCGTTAATATCTGATGAGCATAAAATAGAAATGGAATTGTCTCATACTTTAAAATTTATTGAATGCAAAGAATCCCTGCTTGATTTGCTTGTATTTAAGTCTAAGCATCATAAAGCATCCAAGTGCATTCTATGGGTTTACAACCCTATATTGAACAAAGTAGATGAGTTTGTTTGGTCTTATAAGAAAGTGCAATTTCTTAAAGAACTTCTTAGAGAAGAAAATGCAAACTTACTTCTGCTTCAAGCATATGGTAAAGCATTAGAAATAGATTCTGATTTAAACACTTTTATAAGACAATGCGTTTTTGACGGAATTATAAATATTGAAAAAAAATGGAAATAGTCCAGACATATTATAGTTATGCTGATAACAAAAATCCGATTTATGATACTGCAGGTTTTCTTACTGCTGACATGAATTGGAAAAGCATGGCTGTCAGCTGCCTTCTTCTCAAAAAACATTACGGAAGCGTCACCTTATATTGCAACGGTAGTGTAAAAGAGATTGTAAGCGAACTGAAAATTCCTTATGATGAGATTGTTGTGATTCCAGATTTTATGCAAGAGTACAAAGGTTGTAACCTTTGGGCTTTGCCTAAGATATATACATATTCTCAACAAAAAACTCCCTTTTTGCATGTTGATTGCGATTGGTTTATGTTCGATAGACTCTCAACACAAATAGAGAAGTCTGATGTCATAGGACAAAATATAGAGTACGACGACCAATATTATAACAAAAGAACATTTGAAAAAATGTTGAGCTATGGTTGTGAATTTCCTTTATGGATAAAAGACATTGCAGAGTCTAGTTCTATTCTTAGAGTTATAAACGCAGGAGTTTTAGGAGGACAAGACATTTCTTTCATCCAAGAGTATGTTGAGCTTATAAAAAAATTTATACATGCCAATGTTGATACATTGCGAAAAATCAATGACGGATTTGTCAATTCTATCTATGAGCAGTTGTTCTTGTACATTCTTTCCCAAAAACATAGGAAAGAAATAGGTCTCTGCACTGTTGGCGACAAACTTAGTACAAAATTCGATTGGCTTCCTATGGATTTTTCATGTTCTCCAAAGACAGGTTACATGCATATGCTTGCAGGAATTAAACGACAGTTCAAATCATATGTGTTTGTTTCGCAATACTTGCATTACATAAATCCGACAGTAAGTAATCATATTACAAAATACTGTTATGAACACAATATCTCACCATTGATAAATTTTCCAGAGCTTGGAATTTTCTTAGAGAAGAGTAAGTCTATGCAACAATTAGCAAAGGAAAATAACAATGAGTCTAAAGTACATGAAATATCAACCGCTTATGATGAGATTAATATAAAATTATCAAAGGATATACTTGAAATATTTCAGGAACAAAGTAAATGCAGAGACTTATTATGGAGCAATATTTCTCTTTTGGAGAAAAAGGTAATGATTAATCCAAAGTGTAAAATCATAAGTATTTCACATGAAGATATAATTCGTAATGTACTCCATCTAGATGATAATATTTTAAGAAAAGTGACGAATATAAAAGACCTCGCTGTTGTCATAACACCAGATGCAACATTGGGACAGCCCCAAAAGCTCTTATTAGCAGGTGTCAAAATGCAAATTATATGGTATTTGCAAAATGTAAAAAATGCAACATTTAAAGAAATTAAAAACTGCTTAGAGGTAAAGCAACAAGGTGAAGGCATAAGCAAAAAACTATATGAGAAAGATGTAGATAAGGTATTTCGCTCACTTGTTTACAGTAATATTTTAGTTTTTTCATAGACATAGTAAGAATATAAAATTTGATGAATAATTTTAAGGTAGAACGACAACATGATTGTATGCAATGTGGCATAGCATGTTTACAAATGATATGTAACTATTATGGCAAAGAATATTCCCTTGATTCCTTGTCAAAAATATGTTTTGCTACAACGGAAGGAGTTTCTATGCTTGGAATCTGCGAAACTGCTACAAGTTTGGGCTTTCATGTAGTAAATGTTAAGTGTACAGTTAAAACTTTAACAGAGGTTTCTCTACCAAGTATCCTTCATTGGAATCAAAATCATTTTGTAGTCTTATATAGAGTAAAAAATGAGAAGAAGTTCTACATTGCCGACCCAGGAAAAGGATTGGTGACTTATAGTCTTGAAGAGTTCAAAAAACATTGGATTAGTACAAACTCTAATGGACAGGACAAAGGCATAGCTATGTTTTTGGAAACTACTCCCACTTTTTTTACCCATCAGATGGAAGACATAAAGAAAATCAGCGGGAAGAGATCTTTTCACTTTCTTTTTGGGTATGTGAAGAAATACCGCAAGTATTTCGGACAAGTCATCTTGGGCTTGATAGTCGGAAGTCTTTCGCAGCTTGTCCTTCCATTCCTTACACAATCAATCGTGGACGTTGGTATTAAAAATCAAGACATCGGCTTTGTTTGGCTTATCCTGTTGGGACAATTGATGCTAACCATCAGTAGAACGGCAATCGACTTTATCCGTAGGTGGTTGTTACTCCACATTTCCTTACGTATCAACATCTCTTTAGTAAGCGACTTTTTTATCAAGCTCTTGAAGCTGCCGATGTCTTTCTTTGATACGAAGCTCATGGGGGATTTGATGCAGAGAATGAATGACCATAGTCGTGTGAACAACTTCCTTACACAGCAGACGCTCAACATCACCTTTGCCATGCTTACTTTCGTGGTGTTCTCGGTGGTGTTGTTCTTCTACAATAAGTTGGTGTTTGCTATCTTCTTGTTGGGAAGCATCCTCTATGGTGTATGGATGACCTTATTCTTGAAGCGAAGGAAGTTGCTTGATTACGAATTGTTTGAGCAACAAGCCATCAACAACAACAAGACTTATGAGTTTATAACAACCATACAGGAGAGCAAGTTGCAGGATTGTGAGCAGCGTAGACGGTGGGAATGGGAGGACACGCAAGCTGAGCTATTCGGCGTGCAGATGAAGTCGCTCAAACTCCAACAGACACAGGAAGCAGGAAGTATTTTCATCAACGAGGTGAAGAACATCATCATCACGGTAGTCGCTGCAACTGCCGTGATTCATGGGCAAATGACACTCGGTATGATGCTTGCCGTGCAATACATCATCGGACAGCTCAACTCGCCTGTGGAGCAACTGATGAACTTCTTCTATTCTCTGCAAGATGTGAAGATTAGCTTGGAGCGAATCAACGAGATTCACCAGATGGATGATGAGAATGGAAAGGAAGGCTTGCTAACTTCTATTGAAGATAAGAATGAGGGCATTGACATCAAGAACATCATGTTCAAGTACGACCCACATGCTTTGCGCAAAACCATAGACGATGTGAGCATTCACATTCCGCAAGGTAAGGTAACAGCCATCGTTGGCGCATCTGGCAGTGGAAAGACCACCCTCATCCGTTTGATGCTTGGTTACTATCCTGTCTTGGAAGGACAAATCAACATAGGCAATACTGACATCAACAAGCTCAACAAGAAATGGTGGCGCAGACAATGTGGCGTTGTGATGCAGGAAGGTGTCATCTTCTCGGAGAGTATCGCACGTAACATTGCTGTTGATGATGGTGACATAGACAAGGAACGGTTGCTAAAAGCAGCCGAGATAGCTTGTATCAAGGATTATGTGATGGCTTTGCCTCTGAAGTTCAACACCAAGATTGGACGTGATGGCGTGGGACTGAGCCAGGGACAGAAACAACGCATCTTGATAGCGAGGGCGGTGTATAAGAATCCTGACTATATCTTCCTTGACGAGGCAACCAACTCGCTAGATGCTAACAACGAGAGAAGCATCGTGGAGAACTTGGATAAGTTCTACAAGGGCAAGACTGTTGTGATTGTGGCTCATCGCCTAAGCACGGTGAAGAATGCCGACCAAATCGTGGTCATCGACCATGGAAAGGTGGTTGAGATAGGCAACCATGAGTCTTTGACCGCCAAGCGAGGGGCATACTATAATCTTGTGAAGAATCAGTTGGAATTGGGAAACTAAAATGCTTTTGATATGGAACAGAATGAAAAAGAATCAGATAATATCGAGTTGAGAAGCGAGAAGGTGAGGAACGTGATAGGCAAGGTTCCTCCTCGCCTCGTCAGCTTGGGAACGGTTGTCATTACGATAATAGTCCTCGCCCTCGCAGTTGCTTTCTACAAGATACCTTATCCTATATCCATAGAGACTAATGGTGAGGTCATCAATCAAAGAACAGTGCAAGTATTTGTGCCATACAAGTATTTGTATCTTTTCGATGAGCCAAGGACGGCTCATTTATCTTTCGAGGGCAACGCTAATGCTTCTTATAACTACAACATCATAAGCCATAATGCCAAGCTCATACATAGGGAAGATGGTAACTATTTTATGGCAATAGCCACAGTGAACACACAGAGACAAAAGTCCCCTGTGTTGCAAAAGTACATGAAAGCTGATGTCAGAATCATCGTCAGCAACAAAACGTTATGGCAGCAGGTATTCGGATAAGCTATATCCGAATACTGCTGTTTGTTTTTGGATACATATTGTTGGTAAGCATCAGATTTAACTCAAAAAGTTCTAAATTCCGTAAATTTCTCCTTGATAGTTATGGGATATTTAGAAAAATGTCGTATCTTTGCCCTCGAATTGAGGCGTTCTTTGCATATTGCAAAATACAGAAACAAGCAGAAGTCCGCTCGTTTCCATATTGTTACCTATATAATATAGGCAAACGACCAACTTCTTGATTTTCAATCAAAGTCCAATTTAGAGCGAGTTATATATATTAACGGGATTCGTATTCTGGGGCTGCTGAAAATCGGGGCTTATCACACCCTGATTTTTGGTGATTCCCTAAAAAAGCCGTACCTTTGCATCGTCAAAAAATTAATTATTAACCCTTTTAAAAACTGATTGACTATGGGACAAGGAACTAGTAAGTATCGTAAGATTATGCGTACCCCTCAGACAGGTGAGAACGCAGGTAAGAAGCTCTGGTATGCTACTGCCGTGAGCGACCGTGAGATGAGTTTCGAGGACTTCGTGACTCATATCTCTGAGCACAACTCTCCATACAGCCGAGGCACCATCCACGGTGTGCTGATGGATACCCTCGACTGCCTGAAGCATCTGATTCTGGACGGCAAGAGCGTTCGTTTCTCCGACCTCGGATTGTTCTCCATCGGTATGACTTCGCGTGGCGAGGTGAGCAAGGAGAAGGTGACGGCGGCTAGCGTGCAGGGCGTGCATCTTATTGTGAGAAACACAAAGACCTGGAGCAACGCCGAGCTGAAGAAGCTCACCAAGATCGTGGCATACGATGATTATACATCGGGAGCCGATGGCGGTGGTGGAACTGGGAATACACCGGGCGGAGGTGGTACCAACCAGGGCGCTGGCGGGGGTACCAGTCAGGGCACTGGCGGCGAGACCAACAAGGATAACGGCGGAACCAGCCAGGGCGGAGACGGAACCGACAGCGGCGGCGACAACGTAAATTTTTAAATCTTGCTGATGCGGATTGCAAATCCGCAGAGCTCAAATAGGTTAGGACGTTTTTTAACGGCGGATTGCAAATCCGCCGAAACGCCTAACGGAATCAAACACTAATCATTAATCAATAAAACAGCTGATGCGAATTGCAAATCGCAGAAACGACTAACGGAATCAATCAATAATCATTAATCACTAAAAAAAACTGCTTATGAAGAAAGAAACATGGAAAACTGTATTTCAGATAGTAATATCTATCTTGACCGCTATTGCCGCCTCTCTGGGCGTGACGAGCTGCATGTCGTAGAACTGCTCAAGGTATCTTAGATTTTTTATCAATTACTTCTCAAAAAAAAGAGGGTGTGTCATAAATTCATGACACATCCTCTTTTTTTTATTTATTCTTTATTTTTCTTCATCGGATTACGCTGAGTTATCGGAAGAGCTTTCCTGCTGTACGGATTACGCACGGATTTTATACGGAATCTGGCCTTGCGGCCATTGGCTAGCGCCGTAGCAATATGCCTTCCGTATGCTATTACGCCTATCATCTTAGCGGATGAACAGCAGCTCACGATACTTCGGCAAGGTCCAGAGTTCATCTGCTACCAGCAGTTCGAGCTTGTCGATCTGATAACGGATTTCCTCCATCTTCGGAGCTACCGTATCATGATAGGCTACAGCCTTCTCACGCTCGCTCTCTATCTTGTTGGCTACCTTGCGGGCATCCACCAATGCCTCTACACCACGCTCTATCGACTCGGTGCGCTCGGCTATCTCACGGATAATCTTCACGTTGCGGGCAGTCAGCTTCTTGCCTTCCTCGCCACCGAAAATGTGGATCATGCCCTCTACATTCTTTGCCAGACGGCTCTGATAGTGGGTAGCCACAGGGATGATGTGGTTCATGCTCAGGTCGCCCATCACACGAGCCTCAATCTGAATCTTCTTGGTATAGGTCTCCCACTTCACCTCGTTGCGCGCCTTCAACTCGCTCTCGCTCATCACGTTGGTCTTGGCAAACATCTCGATGCTCTCCTTGTCCAGGTAACGGTCGAAGACTACCGGGCAGGAAGCCTCGCAGTCCAATCCACGCTTCTGAGCCTCTTCCTTCCACTCGTCAGAATAGCCGTTGCCATCGAAGCGGATAGGCTTGCAGGTCTTGATGTCCTCTCTAACGATGTCGATGATAGCCGATGTCTGGTCCTCGCCCTTGGCTATCAAGGCATCCACGCGAGCCTTGAAGTTCTCAAGCGCCTCAGCTACAGCTGCATTCAATACGATGAGAGAAGATGCGCAGTTTGCCTCAGAACCTACGGCACGGAACTCGAAACGGTTGCCGGTGAAGGCGAATGGTGAGGTACGGTTGCGGTCGGTATTATCAATCATCAGCTCCGGAATCTCAGGGATATCCAGCTCCATTCCCTTCTTGCCAGCCAGGGCGAAGAGTTCCTCCTTGTCAGCCTTCTCGATATGGTCGAGCAGATCGGTGAGCTGCTTGCCCAGGAATGAGGAGATGATGGCTGGAGGTGCCTCGTTGGCTCCCAGACGATGGGCATTGGTTGCACTCATGATGGATGCCTTCAGCAGTCCGTTGTGCTTATATACACCCATCAGGGTCTCTACGATGAAGACCACGAAGCGGAGGTTATCCTCAGGAGTCTTGCCTGCCGCATGCAGCAGCACGCCGGTATCGGTGCAGAGACTCCAGTTGTTGTGCTTGCCGGAACCGTTGACGCCAGCGAATGGCTTCTCATGAAGGAGCACACGGAAACCGTGCTTGTGAGCCACACGCTTCATCAGACTCATCAGGAGCATATTGTGATCTACAGCAAGATTACACTCCTCGAAGATTGGTGCCAACTCAAACTGGTTAGGAGCCACCTCGTTATGGCGGGTCTTGCAAGGGATGCCGAGTTCGAGTGCCTGGATTTCAAGATCCTTCATGAAAGCCTGCACACGCTCTGGGATGGTTCCGAAATAATGGTCGTCCATCTGCTGGTTCTTGGCCGAATCGTGGCCCATCAGGGTGCGTCCGGTGAGCATCAGGTCGGGACGTGCCGAATAGAGGCTCTCATCTACCAGGAAGTACTCCTGCTCCCATCCGAGATTGGTCTGCACCTTCTTCACCTGTGGATAGAAGTAGTGGCACACCTCGGTAGCCGCCTCGCTCAGGGTATGGAGCGAGCGGAGCAATGGAGCCTTGTAATCCAGCGCCTCACCTGTATAAGATATAAAGATGGTAGGGATACAGAGGGTATCGTCGATGATGAACACAGGCGATGTTGGATCCCATGCAGAATAGCCACGAGCCTCGAAGGTGTTGCGGATACCGCCGTTAGGGAATGAGCTGGCATCAGGTTCCTGCTGGACAAGCAATTTGCCAGAGAATTCCTCAATCATACCACCCTTTCCGTCATGCTCCACGAAGGCATCATGCTTCTCGGCAGTACCTTCTGTCAATGGCTGGAACCAGTGAGTATAATGTGTTACCCCGTTTTCCTCAGCCCAGAGCTTCATGCCGGCAGCCACGGCATCAGCGATGGAACGGTCCAGACGAGTACCGTTATCTATCACATCGATGAGTTTCTCATACACATCAGATGGCAGATACTTGTACATCTTCTGGCGGTTGAATACATACTTGGCGAAGTACTCCGAAGGGCGCACCTTGGGAGTTTCCACCTCAACAGGTCTCTTTTTAAAGGCCTCGGCTACAACCTCAAATCTCAAATTAGCCATTCTTCTTTTATTATTTTATAAGTTTGCGGGTGCAAAGTTACGAAATAATTGGCTAACTGCTACCATTTTGCCCGTTTTTTTATGTATAATTCAAACTTTTCTTTATTTGATTAGAGGATTCTGCCCACAATCTGCAACTTGAGCACTGGATAGACCGTGATTTTATCCACGATATCGGCAATGTCGCCGCCATCTTCCTCGCCCATCGAATCATTGAGAACTTTCCTGATATCCACCTTCTCGCCATTCTGATATACCTTCAGCTTGCCCATATACTGGCAGCCGATCTCCCAGCGGAAGCCCAGGCGGTTCTTAGGAACCACTCTGCCGAATCCCAGACCGAGATAAGGACGGAAGGAATTGCAGCGCAGGTCGGCGTTGATATCGCCATTCTTGTCGAACCTGATGTTATAATCCGAGAGATCCACGCCTACGTGGTCCAGAATCTCCTTCTCGTATTCAGGATACTTCTGTATAAAGTGTGCCAGGTCATCGCTGTGACCGCTCAGCTTGGCTAGCTTGGCACCGCCGAAAGCAAAGCCAGCAGCCACGAAGAACTTGCTGTTGCCGCCGAAAGGATAGATATTCGCCTTGGCATGAAAGGCTGTGCGGGAGAAATCAGCATCCACATCCACCTTGGAATCAGGAATCCTTACCGCCTGTCCCTGAACATTGATAGTGGCATCTGCCGTCAGGTTCATCTTGTCAGATATCTTGAGCATCTTCGGCAGAATATCCACTCCTGCCTCCAGCTCCACGAAATTGGAGATAGGAGCCGCAACGCCTATGCTGATACCTTCGGTACCCACACCTGCATTCAGACCCACATGATTGAATGCAGATCTCTTGAACTGTGCAAAACCACTTGTTGCAAATACGAGGCACAAAATGGCCATCATCAAAATCTTTTTCATCATTTCCTTTATTTTTTAATAGTTAGCATTCACATCTCACACACGTTATTTCTTCTTGCTTGCCTTCCACTCGAAGAGATAGTCGATGCCCTTGATTTTTACCTTGACGAAGAGATCTGCAGCCTTGCGGTCGGTGGTGTAGAGATAGCCCGAAACCACTTCGCCCGGATGGATGGTGGTGCGCTCCAGATAGCCCAGGTCCTCAGGCATCTTGTCGGAATACTTCATGCGGTTGCCGTCTTCCAGCTGCTGCATCCGGCAGATACGGGTCTGGAAATCCTTCAGCGTATTGGAGGTTCCGGCATCAAACACCTGTGCGCCCAGGTTGGCATTCACGTTGTTCTCACGTTCGGTCTGCACTATCGCCTTGTTCTTTACCGCACGCTTAGCCACCTTCTTCTTGAACTTGAAGATTTTCTTGTCATACTCATCAGCGCCCACCAGTTCGAAATCCTTTCGCTTGCCGCCCTTCATATCGTAGATTTCAATCTGAGAAGGGTCGATATCCACATTGATCATGCTCTTGTTGACGATGAAGACACCGATTTCGCGGTAATCGCCGATGTTCTCATCCACCATCGAATTGCTCACGCCCACGATGAGTCCGTTCTTGTTGTAATAAGGCCATGCCACACCGTTCTTATACTCGGTGAGGATTTCATCAGGCGAAGGGGTTTCCTGAATAGGCTGATGGTCGGTGAGCGAATACTTGGAATAGTTGCCGTCGGCATCCACCACTACATAAAAGCCTTCAGGGATATCATTCTTGTAGGGAGTAAGGGTGCATACCCTGCCGTTCTCCGTGAAAGAGGCTCCTACCCCCATCTTCTTGCCCTGGTTCATGAAGAAATGCTCCTTCACGTTGCCGTTATTATAATAAGAGGTATATTCGCCCGTGAGCAGTCCTGCCAGATAGGTCTTCTTCTGCTCTACCTGTCCATCCTTGAAATAGGTGGTAAAGGTGCCGGCAAACTGGCTCTTGGCATCATCCTTCTTGTCGAGGACCACAAAGCTGCCTTCGCCCTGCAGTTCGCCACTCATATAGTAGGTGCGGAACTCCTTGGCTGCCGTAGAATCAGCAGGATAGAGCGCCAGGCGATAATAGTTGGCGAAAGCCTTGTTAGGGGTTACCTTCCAGCTCTTGTTGTAATAGAGGGTGTCCAGCCGGTCTTGCGGAACGGGAGGAGTTTCTGGCACGATTTTCTCCTGCGCCAGGGCTGTCTGTCCTCCGAAGAGGGCAATCATCATGATGATGACCGAATACTTATTTTTCATCATAATTATTATGTTTTTAAATACTTAAAAATCTATCTATCAGCTTTTTTCTATAGAGTCTGCCCACCTTTACATAGTCGATTTCATCGAAAGGGGGATAGAAATGGCACACATTGTCAACCACCTCGATGAGGTAATTGATGTTGACGATGAACTTCTGGTTTACCTGCATGAAATGAGGGGCGAGCGCAAGCAGGTCGGTGCTCTTCACGCTGCGTTTCAGCCTGATAGGCTTTCTGTTATCAGCCACCACCACCTCCCAGCATCTCACTTCGTGATTATACTGGAAGAGGCAGACATTCTCCTTATCCACCAGCCTGAAATCCACAGAGTTGGTATAGAAGAGCAGTTTGCCGTTAGCAACGGGTGCATTCTTCACGCCAGCCCCTACCACTCTCTCAGCCTCTTTTTCTGCCTCTTTTTCAGCCTCTTTCTCAGCCTCAAGCTCTTTTTCTGCCTCTTTCTCAGCCTCTTTCTCCAGTCGTCTGACGATGGTATCCAGCTCCTGGGGATTGATAGGCTTGAGCAGCACATCGAAAGCCTGCTTGCGGAAGGCTGTCAGGATATATTCATCGTATGCCGTGTACATCACCACCTGGCAGCGGCGGTGCACGAATCCCGACAGCTTATCCAGGAAATCCAAGCCATTCACATCGGGCAGCTGGATATCCAGGAAAAGCACATCGGGCTGGTACCTGTTTACCATCGCCAGGCCGTCAAGCCCACAGAGCGCGCATCCCAGCACCTCCATATCGTATTTCGTTTCCAATAAATCAGCCAAAGCCTTGCCTGAAGATTTATCGTCGTCTATGATTACAACTTTCATACACCTTATTATATTGTTTATATTCAAATTTCGCAAGTCCTGCTACATCACGAAGCCATCGGGTATGCATACCTGCGCCAAGCATCCTGCCACGCTGCCATCTTCTGCCTTCCGGTTCTGCAGCGAAAAAGTCATCTTGTGGCGATTATGCTCGTTCACCACTGCCAGGGTCTGGGTGATGATGCCCAGTCCGGTACGCTTCTTTCCCTTCTGGCGGATATCGAATCCCCTGCCGTTATCCAGCACGGAAACCACGGTATAGCCCGGCTGCTTTCTGCCTACCTTTACCTGCAAGATCTTCCTTCCCTCCCAGCCTCTCAGTCCGTGAACCAGGGCATTCTCTACGAGAATCTGGACAAACATCGACGGGATATACGTATTCTCCACATCCACTTCGGGATCTATCTGCAGCGAGAAATCGAAATCATCGCCCATCAGCGGAGTTTCCACCGCCAGATACTGCTTCACGAAACCAATCTCTGCGGCCAGAGATACCTTCGACTGGCAGGAAAGGTCGAGGTTGCTGCGTATCAACCGGGCAAGCCCCATCAGCTCGTCGGCTTCCGCCGTACCGGCATGCAGGATCTTGTTGTTGAGGACATTGAACACGAAATGAGGGGAGATTCGGTTTCTTGCTCCTTCCAGCTTCAACTGCAGTACGCGATGTCTGCTCTCTTCGAGCCGCTTGCCGGAGCGCATGCTCTTGATGACGAAGAACATGCACAGCAGCAGAATCAGCAGCACTACAGCCAGGGCGATAGAGCGGGTCTGGTTCAGCTGTGCCGTCTTGTGCTCAAGCACCAGGTCGTGGTGCAGTTTCAGCGTATCCTGGGTAAAGCGGTCCATGATTTCAGAAGCTCTCATCTTGATTCTGTTGTGCTCCAGCGAATCATTCTTCTGCATATCCCTGCGAAGATTCTCGAATGCCATGCGGTAATCGCCCTTGGCGAGGTAATATCGCTGCAGATACTGATTGCGGATCTGGCGCAGGTTGAAGGCTACGAGATTGCTGAGATCCTCTCCGAACTGCTGTCTCTCGCTGTCCAGGATACGGGTAACAGCCGCCATATCTCCCTTCTTCACCTCCTGACCGATATGAATCGTATTACAGTAATATACCGCCTCCCGATCGTGGTTGGCCACCATGAAAGGCTCGCTCTCGGCAAGATATTTCTCCGACTGGGCAATGCTGTCCAGATTGAGATACACATCTGCCATATTCAGCTTGCAGAGATACATGTCGAAGCAGTCGCCCTTCTTGTGCTTCTCCAGCAACTGCTTCAGCTGCAGGAATTTGCGGAGCGACTGGGCATAGTCTTTCTTATAATAGTAGTAGTTGCCGTAATTGTTCAGGTAATACGCCTGCATAGCCAGCGACATCTGCGGGAGATGGTCTTCCGTCTGCTGATAGCACTGGAGCGATGCATCGAAATCATTGAGTTTCAGGTAGATGGTAGCCAGACCCACATAGAGGGAGACATTCTCCTCCTTAGGCAACTGGAGGGAATCTACCAGAAAGAGCGCACGGCGATACCAGGAGGCAGCCTGCGGCAACTGATTCTTGAAGAGATAGGCATCACCCAGGTTGGCACAGATGCTAGGCGCCTGATGCTGCACGTCGCTACGCATGGAATAGGCATAGGCAGACTGGTAGAGCGAAACCACCTCGTCTGCCTTGCGATGAAAATTATGATAGTTGATGCCCTGGCAGTTGTAGGTATAGGCAAGAAGTCCGTTGCGGCGCGGAGTATCAGGCTGACGGAGGGCGAAGCGCAGGGTGCGGTCCACATAGCCTACCGTAGAATCGGGCGTTGCCGACTGGCAGAACCATCTTCCCTTCCTGGCATAATACTCATAAAACGTGAGGCTGTCTTTCGCCAGCTTCATACCTTTTTCTATTTCCGCCTTAGCCTGCGGCGACTGCGCATTGAGGAGTTCATCGAGCTGATGCAGTTTTTCGATACGCAGGTTATCAGCAGTTTCCTCTGCCGATTTCCGGCAGGAAGCCAGGATCATCAGCAGAGGCAAGAGAGGCAGGAGAACCTGCCAGAGGCAAAACTTATCATTTTTCATCATTTCTATTATTTTCTACAGAACTTTCGCAGTGCTGGACTGCGAAAGTTAAGTTTTCTACGAATTTACCTTGCAAATATAGGCAAATTAACGCAAACGGGCAAGCTTTTGGAATATTTTTTTCTTCTTAAAGCCATCAAACTTACATTTTGATATCAGATTGAGATGCCTGCGGGCTGTTACTCGGGTGCTGCGGGTATCATCGGCATCCTCCTCCATCAAGGCACGGAGCGTATCTTCTGATATACCATCCAATACTGTCATGTGGATAGGAGCATATTCTTCAGCATCCTCCAAGGTAGTCTTGCCGGTAACGCCTGTAGCCTCAGAATCATATTCAAGCGTAATCAGAATCTTCTTCTTTGCCGAATAGAAGATTACATACATATCGCCATCCTCATTGTCCTCTCCCATATTGGTAAGGCCCAACTTGGCTGCCGCATTCTTCAGCTTCTGATAGTCGCTGCTTCCACCATTATAATAAATGATGCCGCCCTTGCCCAGATTGAGACTTTCCGTAATCAGCAGTGCCAAAGGAGCCTTTGCCTCCAGCTGTGGAGTGAAAGAAGGGAAGCCTGCATCTACCGGCTTGACGTTGCGAAGCGTCTTGGCTGTAGCCAGGAGCGGATAGCTCATCATCTTGCCAACCAACTTGGCGTTATCATCATATTCTGCATCAGATTCCGTTTCATCGGCATCATCTTCGTCAAAAGAAGCCTTGCCGAAGGCTCCATTTCCTTCCAGTGAGAACACAAAATCATTGCCGTTTCTCTGTACGGTGCACTTCATTTCCTTGCCCGGCATAGTCCGGAACAGGCGCTTCTCTGTCCGATTAGCCACGTTGGCTGTTACACCATCCGTATAGGTAGTCTTCTCCTTATCATAATGAGCTACCAATATAGACATCAAGATGTTAGCTCTTTCTTCTGGTATCAGCATCAAATTATCATCCAGAAGAAGCACACCGCTAATCGGATTCGTATAGGTTGGTATAGGCCATGCTTCATTGCCCAGGACATCAGAGAAGATATGGATCATATTGGTATTGACACCTCCAGAGCCGCTTACAATCAGTTCTACATATACATCCTCATTCTCGATGGTTATGTCCCCGGAAATCTCATCACCCCGATAGGTTCGGGCATGTACGGTGGCTTTGCCCTTCATATCCTTCGGTACATACACATTGAAGTTACCATCCTTATCGGTCTGGAGAACTTCAGTCTTAGCCTTTTCCGTCTGCACCCATACCGAAGAACGGATGCCGTCGCCCCGCTCGTTCATCACCTTGCCATATACGCGAACCAGATGAGGCAGCGTGATATCCACTTGGCGCTTTTCTCCCGGAGAGAGGGCAGGAACCTTTACAGAAACCTTCTGGTCGATGCCGCCATAATACAGATCCTTCACTGTGATGCTGAAGTCTGTATTGGCAGGAACTTCATGAGAATAATATCCATCTGATTGGGTTACAGTAGGAGCCAGCAACTGTCCGATGCTCAATCTTACACCTGGCAGAACCTTGCCGGTATCATCCTTTACATATCCATAAACAGTGCCCTGCTTTTCAGGATAATCCAGGTTAACCCAGGAGAAATGAGCCACTTCTCCTACATATACATTTCCCAGCAATGCGGCACTTCCTTCTTCCTCCCAGAGGCCAGTCTTCTCATTGAAGCTCCACAAAGGGATGCTGGCTGGCGGATTCTCACCCATTCCGGCTGGTATCGGGAAGGTAAGCTTTGCCTTGCAGCCATCCTTGAGCTGCAACTTATCGCCATTTTCGGCATACATGTTCAGGTCGGTCATTCCGTAGGAAACCAGTTGGGCGCTGGAGTTGTCGGAACGCACAGCGGCGAGGTCGCCACCCGGCATCATCTCAGAGAATCGTTCATTGTTAGGATCCAGATACACCATCTCCGACTTCACCTTTCCGGTATAGCCGGCTCCGGTGCCATCCACCTTGTATCCATCCTGCGGCATATCAATCTTCATTTCGCCAGCCTGCAGGGTCTGGTCGGATGAAGAAGAATAGGTCTTGATGCTGGTGAAATCATTGTTCTCCTTCCTGCACATCACCACCTCCCAGCTTGCGCCATCGGCAGCATCATCATCAGCGTCCATAGAACGCACCACATCAAAATAGCCCGCCTTGCTGAATCTCACTACCGAGCGGCCGTTCGGAACACTTACTACCTGAATCTGATCGAATTCAAAGAATCCGTCGGTATTGGTAGTAGCAGCAGAAGAGCCGCTCACGATGCTCACACCCTCGATTGGAGTGCCGCTGGCATCTCTCACGATACCCGAAAGAGCGATGTCTTCCATTCTTCCTTCTACGAGTTCCGGTGGATTAATGCCTCCATCGTCGTCATCATCATCATCTCCCTCATTCAGCAAATCCTGAATTTTACTGCATGAAGCGAACGTCATCAACATCATCAACAATGCCATGAACACAAAAGTTAAGTTGTGAATTTTCCGTCTCATAAGCCTTACATGTTTATCAGTTAATACAAAATAGAATTTTATTGATTACACAAATAGATTCTTATTGATTGCAAAGATATATAAAAAAATGTATATTCGCAACCTCCCTTTTCGGGTCATCGTGCCTGTTTGTTATCAAATGCGTTTAAACGTCGATTTTTCGGGCTTATCCGACAACAAAAAAAAACAAACTATACGGTTAAAACGGGCTGAAAGCTTCTGCCCTTTACCTTTCCCTTCGGACGGTGACCGTTGGTTCAGGGTGTATTGGGTAATTTTCAACCGTGCAGGTCGTATTATTTCTCGGATTTGAGTATTTTAACGCCGATTATTTCTCGGATTTGAGTATTTTAACGCGATTTATTTCTCGGATTTGAGTATTTTCGCTATATTTGCACCTGTTATTCAAACAGTTACGATTATGGCAGAATATATACATAGAAACATCGACTCAGAACTCATCGCCTGGAAGGAAGATTCCATGCGGAAACCCTTGCTGCTTCGTGGTGCCCGTCAGGTTGGGAAGTCATCAGCAGTTAAAAACTTGGGAAAGCAATTCGAGTATTTCGCCGAGGTAAACTTCGAACGTAACAAGGCAATCAAAACCTTCTTTCAGGGGGATATTGACGTACGATTGATTGCTAAAAAAATCAGTAGCTATATCAATGTCCCTATAGAAGCAGGTAAGACGCTCCTCTTTCTCGACGAAATCCAGGAATGCCCTGAAGCCATCATGGCACTACGCTTCTTCAAGGAAGATTATCCTGAACTGCATGTCATAGCCGCAGGATCACTTCTGGAATTTACGCTTCAGGAACTCCCTACTTTTGGAGTAGGAAGGATTCACTCGCTCTTCATGTATCCGATGACTTTCGATGAATTCCTGTATGCCAATCACGAAGAAGGACTCATTCTTCTCCGTAATGAAGCATACGGAAACCAGTCTTTAGATCAAGCCTTCCATGATAAACTCGTGGAATACTTCCGCACCTACCTGCTTGTTGGAGGCATGCCGGAATCTGTACTGGCGTGGATTAATACGCACGATTTCAACCGATGCAGAAACATCCAGGAAGACATCATTCTGACATACGAAGATGATTTCAGCAAGTATAAAAAGAGAGTCAACCCAGATTTACTGCGCACAACGATGCGTGGCATCTGTCATCAGGCAGGAGAGAAGTTGACATACAAGCAAATATCAGCAGATTATCAGAGTTCACAAATCAGAGAAGCCCTCCGCCTGTTGACACTTGCAGGAATCGTTACTCCTGTGGTCGCTACCTCGGGCAATGGTATTCCGCTGGATGCGGAAGCTGACGAGAAAAGCATGAAGGTTCTCTTTCTGGACCCAGGATTACTCTTAGCCGTGCTTCAACTGGAAGGCGACCTGTCTCAGCAGCTCATAGAACTTATTTTAGCCAGCACTCCTCAGGAACTTGTCAATAAGGGAGGCGTAACAGAAATGGTTGCCGGACTCGAGATGATGCGTTACAAACCATGCATCCAGCGCCAGAAGATGTTTTATTGGGAGCAGAAGGGGAAGAGTGTTGCCGAGATAGACTATCTGGAAATCCACAACATGAAGATTACCCCTATCGAAATCAAATCGGGCACTCAGGGCGGCATGAAGAGTCTCTGGCTATTCATGAGAGAGAAAAAGCTCACCGAAGCATTCCGTTGTTCCTTAGAGAATTTTGGATCATTTGATTACATTGACAAGCAGGACGATAATGCCATAAGGCATGTCACCATACTGCCTCTCTATGCATTATCCCTATTGAGAAGCCGTTAATAAAAACAAGTCATCGTTTTAGTGAAGAGAAGAGTTTTATCATTATGATTACTCATCACAAAGAAGTAAATGCTCGCTCCCAACTTGCCTTGCAGTAGCCCCAACTTATTATCGCTGAGGGCTACTGCCTTTAATTTTGCATCAATATCCATTACCTTATTATTTTTCTGCATCAACATTGAAAGAATTTTGTCTCATTCTCACTTGCTTACCACCATGCAAGAACATCTTAATTCCCAATACCACGTATGGACCGTAAGTACTATTTCTGGAAGAATTTGTCACAGTTGTAAAATAGGGCAAATGATATTCATATCCAAACTTCCGCTTTCCAATATTGGCAGGCATCGTAGCGGTCAGAGTCCCCTCAAGTTTACCATTTGAAAACAATCTATTCAATACTATTTTAGCATATCCTAGATGCTTCGTATATTTACCTTGCAAAGTAGGGGTTGTAGCATAATTCAAATCGTAAGATGCTTGCACATTCAATTTCAAAGGGCTAATTTTATACCTGGCTTGCATATACATCTTCCAAATATCACCTTTTCTCTTGATACCTTCCTCTACAGATGCAACATCATGGAAATAAGAAAGGTTTACACCAAGATTACAATCTTTGAAAAGTTTGTAATCCCCTGACAATATGAACATCATTCGATGCCAATCTGCATTTTTATAACTTTCTTTCACCATACCTGTTGGTAACAATGAATAATAAAGCGACTCATTCATGTCTTTGTTATAAAAGTTTACAAATATTATGTTAAACAGTTTATCTATACTCATGGTCGCATCCAAGTAAATCAATCTTGAAGATTTCAACAGTGGATTTCCACCATGAATCATCTTTGAATCTATTTGGTATTCCGTAGCAGTTAATTGATCCAAATTAGGATACATTGCTGAAATGTGGAAATTACTTCTGATAGTTACGATACGCCAAGGCTTGTAGAACAAACGTCCCATAGGTCTCCAGGAATAATTTGCTATATGTCCGACGTTATTATCATCAGAATTACCAAGCCAAAGAGCACCACCGCTAACATAAAAGCTACCCACTGGATGCCAAGTAAGCATCGCTAACATAAAATGGCGAATATTCTTAGACCAATATTTTAATTCGTCTGTATTTCTATCCGTATCATTATATTTTCTCCACGCTAAGTTATAGTCTGCATAAAAATCGAAGTGTTTGGATAATGGCCTACTTATACTCAGATCATAAAACACATAATTTTTATCACCCAACGTTGGGGTTTCACTCAAGTTGGAATTACTCCAATAAGTTCTTTTCTCCCTAACATTATAATAGTCGTAAGTCAAATCACTGCTGACATATAATTTTCCAAAACTTCCACGGTAGAACAATCCCACATTATAGTCGTTGGAATAATATTTATCTCTGTTCAATTGTTCATATTGAGACACACTCCCATTGTCCTTCTCCGTAATAAAGTACATGCTAGAATCCAAGGACTGATTAAAAGTTCCTTTGGTCTGAAAAGAAAGACTATGCCCCTTAGCCAATTGATATTCAGCACCAAGAGATATGTCATACCCCAGTTTTTTACCGATTTTATTTGGATTACCAGAATCGAATTCTTGAGAACTTCTCTCATAATTATCCGCATACATACGAGTGAAGGAATCACTTTCCTTATTGACAACATTCGAAAAAGCCGAAGTTATATTAAATGATAATTTATTCACACTATATGTATAAGATTCACCTACGGTTTCCTGATTCATATTGTTTTTGCCATATTGCAAATTCGTATAAGGCACAAAGTCCCAGCCAATATAATCATCGAACAAAGACAGGTTCAGCAACATTCTCCTTCCCTCATACTTTCCTGTTGGATTGTAGGTAATTTCCACTTTTTTGATGCGCTTAGGATTTATGCGCATGGCATAATCTGAGGATTTTTCCACGTCATTTACCAAAAGTACAATATCCTCTTCTCCATTCACACGCAACTTGTCATTTTCCCAATCACGCAAAAAGCCTGGTATTTTCTCCAACAGCTGTCCGCTGCTTGCCGTGCCTTTGCGCATAGAGTCGGTGATAAGGTAAATGTCCTTGTTACAGGTCTCTTGCTTTAAAGTTCCCGTGACAGTAACTTCCTTTAAGCCAACATTATGAGTAGACAATGCAATTACACCCAAGTTCTCAGGAAGTCCGAGACTATCCTTTCTGGTATAAGACTCAAGTCCCACATAGCTGACAGAAATTCTTGTTGCCTTTTGGGAAGTATTCACACTAAAGGAGCCATCAGTTTTAGACTTGCAACCACCAACAAACACATTGTTATTGAAAAGCTGAATTGTTGCATCAGCCAGTCCTTGCAGTTTATTGCCAGAAATTATTTTACCAGAATAGCCTTCCGCCATAGTAGTGACGGATATAAGCATTATCAAGCATAACAAAAATAATTTTCTCATATTTTTTACATTTTAAATAAATCTTTCTTCCATCTGCAGCATATTCCCTGGCGTAGCCCATTTTCTCTATCTGCTTCAGGACTTCCTCTGCCGAACCATCACGCTTGAACTCGAAGATGTAGATATAATTCTGTGTCTCTACCACGCAATCTACCCTACCTTCGCTTTGCTGCTTTGACCAACGTCTGAAAACCGCTCCTCACTTCATCATTCGGAAAATCCAGAAGATAGGAATTAGTATCCATTTCCCAATCCTTGATGGTAAGATAACCGCTCTGATAAATCATTGGCAGAGGTGCCTCTTTGTCTGCCTTATAGTCAATAAAGCTGCTTACAGGATAATACTTATTGACGATTTCGTTGATATTTTCGTCGAAATGCGTCAACAAACGAACCAGATAAGTTGGCGAACCTGTGCGGAACCAATAATCATCCAGCCTATTCTTGCCAAAGGCATTCAAGATGCTGAAAGGATTGTAGATATCAAGCATATTGGGACTGAAGTGGTAACCATCAAACTTCCTCTTCAGCTTGTGCTTCATTCCTTCCTCTGTGGTCTTATATCTCACAGCCATTGCTTTAATCTGTTCCTCGAAAGTAGAATACAACTCCTCTTCCGTAATGCCACAAAGTGCCTCATAATGCTCATCCATACTGATGTCGTTAGGCTGGTTGAAACCACTAAACATGCTCACCTGCGAAAACTTGGTGACACCAGTGAGCAAGACAAACTGTAAATAAGCATCGGCAGCCTTAAAGACACTATAGAAACCTTTCAAGATTTCACGATGCCAGTCCTCGAGCAATCGCTCCTGACCATCAATCGTTGTCTTAATATTCGTATCAAGCACATCCAGCAATGGCTTGTCGTATTCATCTATCAGCACAACAGCACGGAGACCAGTCTTCCGATGAGCCTCCTTCAATACACTTACAAATCTATCCCCCAAAGTTACACTATACTCATCCTTTCCATAAATTGCTTCTTGTCTTTCCACAAAAGACATCAGTGTTTGTTCCAACACACCAGGATTAGTAAAGTTATTACCATTAAAGTCGAGGTGGAACACTGGATATTGCTTCCACTCCTTCTCCTGCTTGTCGATGGCAAGCCCCTTGAACAACTCCTTCTTGCCTTCAAAATAACACTTCAAGGTAGAAACGAGCAATGACTTTCCAAATCGTCGTGGACGACTCAGAAAGTATATTTTACCTTTAGTCACTAAGTCATAGACCAATGCCGTCTTATCGAGATAAACATAATCATCTTCTATGATTTGTTCGAAGTCCTGTATTCCTATAGGATATTTCATATTGCTGCCATTTTATGTCGAGTAAGTAGAGGGAATTTCACCCTCCCTTCTCTCGGAACCGTGCTTGACAGTCTCCCATCACACGGCTCTTCGTACTTAACTCTTTTGTTTATTAGTTTATATTCTTTATTAACCTAGACGTGGATAGGGTACAAATCCCTTCACCTTCTGTCTCAGGACACACTATCTGAGGGCAAAGATAATACTTTATCTCCTAATCTCCAAAACTTTTCAAGAAAAACTTCTACCATACAGGTATTTGAAAGTAGCTTTCTATAGACACAGGATTATGCTGGTGCTCCAAAAAAATCCCTTGCAACATTTCTGCTGCAAGGGATTCGCCATTTTTCTACCTTAAATGGTTATACACTACATAAACTTTAAAACTAAAACTTAAAATCTATATACTACAAAGCTGTTCGCCTTCATCTTCACATTCAAGACGTTGCCGTTAGCCTGAGCATCTGATACAACAGGAACAACCACGTTCTTGTTGTCGATTTTGTTCTCTGCCTGGATATTGTCGGCATGAAGAACAGTCATCTTGCCAGGATTCAACTTCTTGATGCCATTGAAGGTAACGTTGATTTCCTTTGCCTCGTTAGAGGTATTGGCAATCTTCACGATGTAGCTCTTGGTAGCCTTGTCGAAACAAGCTGTGGCATAGAGACCATTCTCGCCTGCTACAGCCTTGCCGTTCTCGGTAAGCTTCAATACGTTGGTACCCTTGTTCTCGCCGTAGAGCTGCTGAACATAGTAGTTGGCTGAACGCACTGAGCTGAGATTATCAAACCAGATGAGGTCCGGACGCCACTGCCATCCCTCTACATGAGCGAAGAGAGGAGCATAGGTAGCCTGATAAACCACATCGGCATTGCGCTCCAAGCCGGTCATGAAGGCAGCCTCTGAAAGCGCAGCCTCCCAAGAGTTAGGATCGTGCTTGGCATGGGCTGCATACTCGCCGGCAAATACCTTAGGACCCTTGCGGTCGTACTTGTCGTAACGGCTGGCATTGCTGCGGAACCACTCAGGGCTCTTGTAGTAATGCTCATCTACCATATCTACGCCCAACTTGCGCATCTGCTCCCAACCATAGTCGAAATCCTTGCCGTCGGCAGATGGACCAGATGAACCGCAGATCTTGATCTTCGGATACTTGGCATGAATCTGCTCCATGAACTTCTGCAGACGCTCAGGGTACATAGGTCCCCACTGCTCGTTACCGATACCAATCTGCTTCAGGTTGAATGGAGCTGGATGACCCATATCGGCACGGAGCTTACCCCACTTGGAGGTGACAGGACCATTGGCAAACTCGATGAGGTCGAGTGCATCGTCGATATAGCTCTGGAGATCCTTGACTGCTACATGCGCATTAGGATCCTTATCATCGTTCTGATACTGGCAAGCCAGACCTACAGAGAGAATTGGCAATGGCTCTGCACCAATCTTCTCAGAAAGGAGGAAATACTCATAGAAGCCCAAGCCCAATGACTGATAGTAGTTAGGGAAGAGGCGATGTGGGAAGGTATCTCTCCAGCGGTTCTCGTTCAAAGGACGGTTCTCAGGAGCACCCACAGAGTTCTTCCACTCATAACGGGTATCGAGGTCGGTTCCCTCAACGATACATCCGCCAGGGAAACGGAAGATGCCTGGCTTCAGGTCGGCGAGATCCTGTACGAGATCGGCACGGAGACCATTCCAGTTGTCTTCAGGGAAGAGAGAGATGTGGTCGAGATCTACGCTCTCGGAACCTTTCTCCAGATATACACGCATCAATCCCTTGGCATCGGTCTGAGGAGATGTCAGCGTAGCTGTAAGCTTCTGCCACTTGTTGTTGGTGATGTTGATGACCTGCTTGGCAATGACATCATTCTTGGAATTGACCAGCTCCACACGGATTTTGCCCTGCTTGCCATCGATGAGATGAAGACGGCCATAAACGGTGAAATCGTACTTCATATCCTTCTTCAAGCCCATACCGAAGAAACCGCGGTTCTCCAAACCGGTCTGCTTCTCACGCGCACCGGCACTCTCGAGAGTTACATAATGAGGGTTGCGGTCGAAGGCTGGCTTCACGTCGTTGAGGGTTACGTTGCCGAATGTATTCCATCCCATCAGGCGCTGTGGGAACTCGAAAGAGCGGTTTTCCACCATCTCTGCATAGAGACCGCCATCGGCACCGAAGTTGATATCCTCGAAGAAGATACCATACATGGTAGGCTGGATTTCTACTCCAGGCTTGCTTGCCTGTACCGAAAACTGATGCTGTGCGAAAGCTCCGAGCGAAGACATCGCCAGCAGCATTGCTGCGAAAATTTTAGCTTTTCTCATATTGCTCTGTTATTGTTGTTTTGTAGGTTTGTTTATATTCCTATGGATAATACGCATAACGTATCAGAATACCGATGCAAAGATACAAAAAATCCACCCCAAATGAGGTGGATTTTCTGATATAATATATTGGATTTTCGCTCAAATCGCTGTTTTTCTACTATTTACCCTGTGGAATGAGGGTAAATGTGAAGGTCTTGTTGCCATAATGTACACGATACTTCTCCAAAGGCCAAGCACCCCAAGAGTTCTCGCCGCCTACACCCATGTGGGCAGAATCGAGGAAGAGGTTGGTGAACTTAGACTTCTTCAGGTCGAAGCTGTGACGCTGCTCCTTCTCGTCGCCATCGTCAAGCTCCTCGGTATCGAAGTGGATAGCGCTGGCATAGAATGGAGTGCAGCTCTTCACCTGCAAGCCCAAGCCTGTGGCATCGGTCTGCTTCCACCAGCGGATATCGCTCTTGGTACCACTCTCCTGTGGACGGATGTATGGGAAGTACTGGTTGTCGGCATCATCAGAGTAAACACCGATGCGCATGCAGTCCTTGCGGTCTGAGTAGTTCTCGATAGGACCACGACCGTAGTAGTTGCTCTTCTCCATGGTGTATGGCATCTGCATCAACATACCGAAACGGAACATATCGCTTACCTTAGCACCCTCTGTAGCCTTGAAGTCTTCTGTTACCTTCACGGCACCTGTATTGGCGAATACTACGTAGGTGATATCCATCTGACCCTGAACCTCCGGCATATCGAATGATGTGAGGATAGTTACCGAGTTGGTCTTCTTGTCCTTCTTCACGTCGATGTTCTTCAGGTTCATCTGAGGGTTCTTCCAAGCCTGGAACTTCTTCTGGAGGCCTGCACCCATATCGTTGTCGGTAGGAGCACGCCAGAAGTTTGGCTTCAGGGTACCACCCTCGCCGAGCAATGACTTGCCATTGTAAGCATACTCAGAGATAAGACCGGTAGAACGGTCGATCTTGAAGGTGAGGTTAGGGGTAGTAACAGCTACCACATTGTTCTTCTTGGCAGCAAGCTTCATCTTCTTCTTGCCATGTCCCTGAGCCAGCATCTTGCTGCAGTCGCCAGAGCAAGCCTGCTTGGTAACTACCGGCAGCTGGGCATAAGCCATCACCTGACCGGCTGTGAGCAATGGTTCAGCCTCCTTCAGACGGAAGTCGATGTTGAGGAATACCTCCTTGCCCTTGATCTTGCTCTTGTCGTAAGGGATGGTGAAGTTCTTGGTCTGCTGTGCAGGAACATCGAGGTCGGCGATGGTACCATTCTGAGTCTCTACGCCATCCTCTTCCAGGCTCCATGCCAGTGCATAGTTGCTCAGGTCGCGGAAGAAGTTCTCATTATGTACGCTCACCTCGCCTGTCTCGGCATTCACCATCTTAGCCCAGATGTTCTGGTACTGATAAGCCACCTCGTAAGCATGAGGGTTCATCTGACGGTCTGGACCGATGATACCATTACAGTTGAAGTTATTGTCGCTAGGATCATACTTGTTGTAATCACCACCGTAGCAATATTCTATCTTGCGAAGCTCCTCATTGTTCATCTTGTAAGGCAGGATGCTCATAGGCTTCACGATATTGCGGTGCAATGCCTGATCTACGAAGTCCCAGTCGAAACCACCCTGGAGGATAGGATACTTGCGGATCAGATTCCAGTAATCACTCAGGTTACCGCCAGAGTTACCCATGGTGTGGTTGTACTCACACTGGATGAGAGGCATCGGACTGTTTGGATCCTTGGCATACTTCTCGGAAGCAGCTACAGAGTAGTACATTGGGCAGAAGATATCTGTACCCTCGCCACGGCGAGCCTGCTCGTACTGAACAGGGCGGGTCTTGTCCTGCTCCTTGATCCACTTGTAAGCCTTGAGGAAGTTGTCGCCCATCACGGTCTCGTTACCCATGCTCCATGTTACGATGGAAGGATGGTTGTAGAACATAGACACATTGTGCTGGTTGCGCTCCATGATCTGCTTGGCAAACTCAGGCTTCTTGGCAGCCGCATCGTCGCCATACTGGAAACCATGGCTCTCCTGGTTAGCCTCAGCCACAACATACAATCCGTACTTGTCGCAGAGATCATACCAGCGAGGATCGTCTGGATAGTGGCAGGTACGAACGGCATTGATGTTCATGCGCTTCATCATCATGATGTCCTGAATCATGCGCTCCTCACTTAAGTTGTAGCCCTCATCAGGATCAATCTCATGACGGTTGGCACCCTTCAGGAGAACAGGCTGGCCATTGACCAGGAACTGCTTGTTCTTGATCTCCACCTTGCGGAAACCTACCTTTACCTGTACAATCTCGTATGGCAAGTACATTCCGCCATTCTGAATAGGAGAAACAACGAGGGTATAAAGGTTAGGAGTCTCAGCACTCCACTTGCGAACATTCTTCACACGGAGCTGATACTTAGCCACACCATTCTTTACATTATCGGTACCTGTAACGATTACCTCCTTGCCATCTGGGTCGTAAAGACCGAAGTATGCCAGGGTATTGCCCTGCACCTTGGCTGTGATGTTGAGGTAACCATCCTTATAGTTGTTCTTCAAATCTGTCTCTACACGGACATCAAGCAGACGATGATCCTTAGAGCGGGCATAGAGATAGTTCTCACGAGCCGGACCGCTCAGACGCCAGAAGTCCTGATCCTCACACCATGAACCGTCACACCAGCGGAATGTCTGGAAGGCGATGAGGTTCTTGCCCTTCTTCAGGAATGGAGTGATATCAAACTCAGCGGCAACCTTGCTATCCTCTGCATATCCGGCAAACTTTCCGTTTACATAGAGATAGATGTTGGATGTTACACTACCGAAGTGAGCGATGACGCGCTTGCCATCCCAGTTGGCTGGGATATTGATTTCACGACGATAGGAACCTACGTGGTTGTCCTTGGTAGGAACTGCAGGTGGCTGCTGGTCGAAGTGGCCACGCCAAGCGAAGCCAACATTTACGTACTCCGGCTGACCATAGCCCAACATCTCCCAGTTGCCTGGCATCTGGATGTTGTTCCATTTTGAGTCATCAAGATCGGTCTTGTAGAAATCCGTAGGGCGCTCATCAGCATTGGCTACCCAGTTGAACTTCCATGTGCCGTCGAGCGACAGGTAGTTCATACTCTTCTTCTTGTCAAGATACTCAGCACCTGTTCCAGCGAAGTCGTTAGGATCGTAAGCGAAGTGCAATGTGTGCAGAGGCAAACGATTGATTTCATTCACTTGGAGGTCGTGCCACTCTGTGAAAGTTGGCTGCTGGATGGCTACCGTCTTTACAGACGACTTAATGGCAGCCTTCGGTTTTCTTGCACCAAAGGCCACCATTGCCAATCCTGCCATACTCAATGTTACGAACAGTCTTTTATTCATTACTATTATAGTTTTGTGTTTAGATATTTATCATATTCACAAGCGGTAAGAAGCATTGCTCCCACACCGAAGTTTGCCTGGGAGTTGGCATCTACGGTCTGTCCCGGGATGGCTCTTTCGCCGATTGGCTGAACATAGCCCACCTTGCCATCTTCCTGAACGGCTGTCTCTGTGAGGTAAGTCCATGCTCGGTCTATTACCTTCTTATATTCTTTCTTGTTGAGATAACCATTGTTTACTCCCCAAAGCATTCCATAGGTGAAGAAGGCTGTACCGCTGGTCTCTGGTCCCGGTGCATGCTCTGGGTCCATCATCGAACGGGTCCAGTACCCTTCCGGCTGCTGGATTTCAGCCACAGCCTTAGCCAGCTTCTGGAACTTATCTACGAAGAACTGATAGTGCTTGTAGTCCTTAGGCATATCCTGGAGCACCTTTGCCAGACCGGCAAGAACCCATCCATCGCCGCGAGCCCAGAAATCCTTCTTTCCGTTGGCACTCTTGTGCTTCGGATAGATGTACTTTCCATCGCGGAAGTAGAGATTGGTCTCCTTGTCGAGCATAATCTCATCGGTGGTGAGGAGGTTATCGTAGAGCTTGTCGAGATACTTCACATCTCCGGTAAGCTTGTACATCTTGGTCATCACAGGCATCACCATGTAGAGGGCATCGCTCCACCACCAGTAGTCTGTTGGCTCAGAGTAAGCCTCGTAGTGCATCACCTCCTTGGCACGCTTCACCATAAATTCTGAAGCTGCGGCATTGCCCTTGGCTGCCTCGATATTGTAGAGGTCGATGTAGGTCTGGAAGCAGATCTGCCAGTCGCCGAAGAGTACGTGATCCTTACCCTCGCCGTATGGCTTGTACTTCCACTTGGCTGGATTAGCCTCTGTAGCACCGGTCCAGTCGTTATGCTCAGCCCAACGGATGGTGTAATCGAGCATCTTCTGGTCCTTCAGCATCTTATATACCTCCATGTTGCCGGTATGATAAGCGGCGTTGTCCCAGAAGGCACGAACCTCAGGCTTGTTGTTGGCCTGCCAGTAATTGTTTACCTTCTTGATGAGTGCTACCACCTGCTCGTGGTCCCACTTTCTGGAAGCCTTCACCTCCTTCTTGTTCTGTTTCTTGACCTTGGCGGTCTTCTTGGCTGGCTGCGCTGCGCTCAAAGGCAAAGCCAGGGCAGCAGCTGCCAACATCATCAATATCTTGCGCATTATATTAACTCTTAACTCTAAACTTTTAATAGTAAACTCTAAACAGTAAACTCTAAACTGAAAATTACCACTTGTCCTTGGTGACAATCTCGTCCTTCCAGTGATGGTCCTTAGGGAACTGCTGATTGTTCCATGCCTTCACCTGGGTCCAAGGCTGTGCTGCATCGGTCCAGAATGGATGATTGGCAGGCAGGCCGAGAGGCATGAAGGCAAGGGTAGTCATATAGAGCGAACCGTTGTTGGTGTACCAGTCGGCTACGTTCTTCTGGGTATTTCCGCAGAAACCGATAGAGAGATAACCCTTCTCATTGAAGTTGTTCTCCTGGTCGAACATGCGATGGAGCACCTTGGTCAGGGCTGCACGCACCTGTCCGTTGCTCAAATCCTTTGGCAACTTCTGATACCATGCCATCAAGGCAAGCGGCTGCATGGTTGCCATACGGTAAGGAATGCTTCTTCCGAAAGCCGGGAAGGTTCCTTCCGGAGAGATGAATCTCTCGAGGATGATGCTGTACTTCTGGCAGCGCTTCAACTCCCGGTCGTAGTACTTCTGATAGTCGAGGCGGGAATTCACCTTGGCATCCACCATCGCCTGGAGTGTTTCCAGATACATCGGATGGAACACATAGCTGCTGTAGTAATCGAATGCGAACGAAGGACCATCGGCATACCAGCCATCGCCAACATACCACTCCTCTACCTTGCGGCAAGCCGAGTTAACGCGATATTCATCGAAATCGCCACCCGCCTTTGCCATGAAGCTCTCGATGGTAGAAGAGAAGAGAAGCCAGTTGGTATAAGGAGGATCGATGTGGCGGAGCTTGGCAAACTCCTTCAGGTATCGCTGCTTGGTCACCTCGTCCAATGGCTTCCAGAGTGTATCGTAAGCCCGGAGGAAGCTCTCGGCGATGTAAGCGGCATCTACCAGGTTCTGACCGCCGATGCCCCAGCAGAGATAGTCAGAGCTCTGAGGATCTACGGCATTCTTGTAGGAAGCCAAAGCCCATTCACGCAGCTGCTTGCGCTGCTTGCCTTCGGCTGTGGCATCATCAGGGAGAGTCAGCCAGGGAGCCACGCCAGCCATCAGTCTGCCGAAGCACTCCATATAGAGCACCTTCCTGTTGCGGTTGTCGAAGCTTGGACTGAACTCCGTCTGCATATTCTTCTGCAGCTCGCCCTTTGCCATATTCTCCAGCACAGGCTGAGCCATCTTATAGGCAAGCGAGCACCAATATTGGCGGTCGCTCTGCTGTTGTGCCTTCTTCTTTGCTGCGCTGATTCCCATGAACGGAACCAAAGCCAGAAGAAGGGTAATCATGATACTCTTATATATATGAATCATAGATAGTTGCAATTTTGTTAGTTTGTTGAATTCTGTTAAACGATGATTGCAGTATTATCATTTCATGCTGCAAATGTAATTAAAATAATTTAGAAACGAGCAGAGCGACCGTGTTTTTTATCATTTTTTCAACACTGGAGCACCATTTTCCCAGGAAATAGGCACCCAGAGATGACGACTGTCGCTCAAATGTTTCGGATTCCACATATCTGCCATGAATACATAGTCGGCGCCATGGAACATCTTCTTCTGTGCTGCAGTTTCCACCTTATATATATAGGTACCCTGTGCACCGAAGGTCTTGTCGGCACCCTCGCCACGGCAAGGATTAGGCAACTGCTCCCAAGGACCGAAGATATTCTTAGCCTTGAACATACGGGCTGCATTTGGAGCCCAACCGGTACATCCGCTGGTAATCATCCAGTAGGTGCCATCCTGCTTGAAGATGGTTGGAGCCTCGTTCTGTCCGCCGGCAGCTACTCGTACGTAGCAACCGTTGTGCTGCATGTAGTCATCTGTCAACTGTGCGATTTGGAGTGTCAGGTTTTCCTCTGAAGAATAGATGTGGTAAGCCTTGCCATCATCGTCGATGAAGATGGTCATATCTCTCGACATCTGTCCTCCCTGGAAGTCTCTCATCCAGAACATACCCCGTTCTATCTGAACGCGCCAGGCTGGAGTCCACCACTTTTTCAGTTCAGGGAAGAGAAGCTGATGCTTGAGGTCGGTGGTATCAGGTTTGGAGAATCCGATAGGATAGATTCCCGGATTCACTCTTCCTGAGCGAACGAACTTGAATGGTCCGAAAGGAGTATCGCTGGTTGCCACACCATAGCGGGCAGCAGCATATCCCTGACCCTTCAGTTCGAGATGGAACCACATGACGAACTTCTTGGTCTTCTGATTGTAGAGAACCTTAGGGCGCTCGATGATGCAACCACCCTCGATGTCGCTGCCTGGTTCATTAGATACTGGGAGCACCAATCCATGGTTGGTCCATTTCTTGAGATCCTTGGAAGTAAAGCAGCTTACGCCGAGAGAGCTGTAAGGCTTGCCATCCTGCGATCGGCTTTCGCCATACCAGTAGTAGGTACCTTTGTAGTTGAAGATGTTGCCACCGTGCGCATTGATATGCTTACCGGTATTGTCATTCCATACACCTCCGTCCATCGGAGCCTGAGCCAGAGTTGGGAGACAGGACATCATCCACAACACTATAAATGTGAATAGTTTATTCATTTTGCTGATGTTATTAAATAAGTAAGTGAAATGCTAATTGTTTATTTTGTCTGCAAAATTAAGAAAAAAGCCCCGCTTAAGGGTCTAATATTCGATATAAAAGGGATACAAATCGGGAAAATGCTGGAAAAACAAATGCAATTCATCCTTTCTCCCCTCCACAAAGCTATTAATTACGATAAATCTTTCGCATGGTTCAAGAACAGGCTGAAGGGTCCAAAGCACCACGCTCTGAAAGCCCAAGCACCAGGAGCTTCTGCCCTTTCTATTATATTTGCACTTGGAAAAATAAAGAGGTGAAAA
>ERZ1035025.284-NODE-284-length-36899-cov-19.094561_pt1 | contig 36899 bp, 30 predicted proteins | sample MGYA00520619_ERZ1035025 | MGnify/ENA primary metagenome ERZ1035025 (study PRJEB33766, sample SAMN09781742) | gut metagenome | biome: gut microbiome | host: Homo sapiens | place: Madagascar | study: EMG produced TPA metagenomics assembly of the PRJNA485056 data...
AATTTTTACAATTACTTAACTTGCACCTTACTATGTTAAGTGTTACAATAGCAGAGATTATATAATAGATACAAGTATGCCCTGATCTCAGTCGGTATCAGCCATATCAGGTGCATAATAATTGCAAAAAGAAAACTTAGGAGATTAGTTTATGGGTTTATTTGATAAAGTATTTGGTTCTCATAGTGATAAGGAACTGAAACGAATCAGCAAAACAGTTGATAAGATCGAAGCACTGGATGCATCTATGCAGCAGTTGTCAGACGAAGAATTAAAACATAAAACTGTTGAATTTAAAGAAAGACTGGCAAATGGAGAGACATTGGATGATCTTTTACCAGAGGCATATGCCGTAGTAAGAGAAGCCAGCAGCCGTGCGATCGGATTAAAACATTATCGTGTTCAGCTGATCGGTGGTATCATCCTGCATCAGGGACGTATTGCAGAGATGAGAACTGGTGAAGGTAAAACTTTAGTTTCTACTTTACCTGCATATTTAAATGCATTAGAAGAAAAAGGTGTTCATATCGTAACAGTCAATGATTATCTGGCTACCCGTGATGCCGAATGGATGGGAAAAGTTCATAACTTCCTTGGATTAACTGTCGGTGTTGTTACAAACGATATGGAAAATGATGAACGTAGAGAAGCATATAATTGTGATATCACTTATATCACAAACAATGAGTTAGGATTTGACTACTTAAGAGATAACATGGTGATCGATAAAGCAGATCTTGTACAGAGAGATCTTCATTATGCGATCGTCGATGAGGTCGATTCCGTACTGATCGATGAGGCAAGAACACCACTGATCATTTCTGGAGAGAGTGGCAAATCCACAGAATTATATCGCGCATGTGATATTTTAGCCCGCCAGATGGAACGAGGAAGTTCTGATGGTGAGTTATCCAAGATGGATATCTTAATGAATGAGGACATTGAAGAAGACGGAGATTTCCTTGTCAACGAAAAAGACAAACAGATCATGCTGACTGCAGAAGGTGTGAAGAAAGTAGAGAAGTTCTTCCATATTGAGAACCTTGCAGATCCAGAGAATCTTGCGATCCAGCATAATATCATCTTAGCACTTCGTGCACATAACCTGATGTTTAAGGACAAAGATTATGTAGTAAAAGATGATGAAGTACTGATCGTCGATGAATTTACAGGACGTATCATGCCGGGAAGACGTTATTCAGACGGTCTGCATCAGGCCATTGAAGCAAAGGAAAATGTAAAAGTTAAGAGAGAATCCAAGACTCTTGCTACAATTACATTCCAGAACTTCTTCAATAAATATGATAAGAAAGCAGGTATGACAGGTACTGCACTTACAGAAGAACAGGAATTTAGAGAAATTTATGGAATGGACGTTGTTGTTATCCCAACAAACAAACCAGTTCAGAGAATTGATCATGATGATGCGATCTATAAGACAAAACGCGAGAAGATGAACGCTGTTGTGGAAGACATCATCAAATCTCATGAAAAAGGACAGCCAGTCTTAGTTGGTACGATCACAATTGAGATGTCTGAAGAATTAAGTGCTATGCTTAAGAAACGTGGAATCAAACATAATGTACTGAATGCGAAATTCCATGAAAAAGAAGCAGAGATCATCTCTCATGCAGGTGAGATCGGTGCTGTAACGATCGCTACAAACATGGCTGGTCGTGGTACTGATATCGTGCTTGAAGATGGAGTTGCTGAGCTTGGTGGATTAAAGATCATCGGTACAGAACGTCATGAATCCAGACGTATCGATAACCAGTTACGTGGTCGTGCCGGACGTCAGGGAGATCCAGGTGAATCTAAGTTTTATTTATCACTGGAAGATGATCTGATGAGATTATTCGGATCTGAGAGAATGATCAGCATTTACAATGCACTTGGAATTCCAGAAGGTGAAGAGATTCAGCATAAGACGATCAGTAAGACAATTGAGAAAGCACAGAAGAAGATCGAGAATAACAACTTTGGTATTCGTAAGAATCTGTTAGATTATGATAGAGTCAATAACGAACAGAGAGAAGTCATGTACAAAGAGCGCCGCCGTGTTCTTGATGGAGATGACATGAAAGAATCTGTTTTAAACATGATGAAAGAAACAGTTGCAAATCATGTAAATCAGGTGATCAGTGATGAGCTTCCACCAGAAGAATGGGATCTTGCAGCACTGAATGCAGAATTGCTTCCGATCGTACCGTTAAATAAGATTGTTTTAACAGATGCTGAGAAGTCTTCAGGAAGAGTTGAAGATCTGATCAAGAGACTTCAGGATGAAACAGTTGCGTTATATGAGAAGAAAGAAGAAGAATTTAAAGACTTTGATCTTCGTGAGATTGAGCGTATCATTTTACTGAAAGTCATCGACCGTAAGTGGATGGATCATATCGATGATATGGATCAGTTACGAGAAGGAATCGGACTTCAGGCATATGGACAGAGAGACCCAGTTGTAGAATATCGTATGGCTGGATTTGAGATGTTCAATGATATGACAAAGGCAATTCAGGAAGAGACAACAGGAGCATTGTTCCATGTACAGGTTGAGCAGAAGATCGAGAGAGAAGAAGCTCCAAAGATCACAGGAACAAACAAAGATGCAGAAGTTGAGAAGAAACCTTATGTAAGAAAAGGAGCCAAAATTGGCAGAAATGATCCTTGCCCATGTGGAAGTGGCAAGAAGTATAAGAACTGCTGCGGAAGAAATAAATAAGGAGTTGTTTATCAATGATTGAAGCAGAACAATTACAATATAAATTAAACTCTTTTCAGGAACCACTAGAAGATCTTAGTGGTTCCCTTGCGTTAGAAGCAAAAAAAGAGAGAATTGATCAGTTAGAACTGAATATGGAAGAACCAGGATTCTGGGATAATGTCGAGGAATCCCAGAATGTTATGAAGGAAGTCAAAAGTTTAAAAAATGTTGTCGAAGAATACGATGATCTGAAGACAAAATATGAAGATATCGAGACATTAATCGATATGGCACAGGAAGATGATGATGCAGATCTGATTGAAGAAGCTGCACAGTTAATGGATGAATTTGAAAAGAAATACGAAGAGTTAAGGATTTCAACTCTGCTCACAGGTGAATATGATAAAGACGATGCAATCCTTACACTGCATGCCGGAGCTGGTGGAACAGAGTCTTGTGACTGGGCAGGAATGTTGTATCGCATGTTTACAAGATGGGCAGGAAAGAAAGGTTATGGAACAGAAGTTCTTGATTATCTTGACGGAGAAGAAGCAGGAATTAAATCTGTCACAGTGAAGATTACTGGAATGAACGCTTATGGATATTTAAGATCAGAAAAAGGTGTTCACCGTCTTGTTCGTATTTCACCATTTAATGCAGCTGGAAAACGACAGACCTCGTTTGCATCCTGTGATGTGATGCCTGATATCAAAGATGATATCGAAGTAGAAATTGCAGACGAAGATATCCGAATTGATACTTACCGAGCGAGCGGAGCTGGTGGACAGCATATCAATAAGACAGATTCCGCGATCCGAATCACACATTTACCAACAGGAATCGTCGTACAGTGCCAGAACGAACGATCACAGCACAAGAACAAAGATCAGGCAATGAAAATGTTAAAGACAAAGTTATATCTGTTAAAACAACAGCAGCATCTGGAGAAATTATCTGATATTCGTGGAGACGTTGGAGATAATGGATGGGGAAATCAGATCAGATCTTATGTTTTACAGCCATACACAATGGTAAAAGACCATAGAACAAATTTTGAAAGCGGCAATCCAAGTGCAGTATTAGATGGTGATCTGGATGGCTTTATGAATGCTTATCTTGCTTGGGATAACAATAATAAGCAGGAAGAGAATTAGCAGATTCGGAAAAACAGATAATAACAATAAAACAAATGGGAACAAAAAGCCAGATAAAATAATAAGATAAGTAAAAACAATAAGATAAATGAAAATAAAAGGGTGAGGGAAAATGGCAGGAAAAGTAATCAAAACAATGATTGCAGCAGGAGTATCACTAGGTGTACTCGGTTTATTATTTACAATATTTTGCAATGTACAATTAAAGACAGACCGAAAGACATATTCTGTGGATCAAATGGAGAAGATTGATACGGCAGACTATGTGATCGTGCCGGGCTGTCTTGTATACAAAAGCGGGAAGCCATCTTATGCATTGGAGGATCGCTTAAATGGTGCATTAAAACTATATCAGGAAAAGAAAGTACCAAAGATCATCTTATCCGGTGCAGCGAGAGAAAATGAGGCAGGAAAAATATTCCTGACAGACCGCGGTGTGTCAGAAAAAGATATTTTGATCGATGATGGAGGACTTGATACTTATTCAACGATCTATCGCTGCAAAGAGGCATTGAAAGATAAGAAATTTATCGTATGTACACAGCAAAAATATTTTAAAAGAACAGGTTATCTGATCAGTAAGCTTGGAATGAATGGCTATTGTATGGGCATTGACAAGCATCAATATAAAAAAGAAATCTATGAAAGATTCCGTGATTTCTTTGCGGCAGATAAGGCCTGGATCGAGTGTAATATCACAAAACCAGAACCAGTGTATTCCTTAGAAAAACTTCCAATCAGATAATGTATTTATTTAAAAAACAAATTTTCTATTGCATCATAAAAATATCTGTGGTAGTATTTTGTGCAAAGACAACTGTACACCACAGGGAAACAAAAAGGAACAAAACATGAAAGAAACGAACTATTATGTAATTAAAAAGAAAGCAGTTCCAGAAGTGTTATTAAAGGTGTTAGAGGTCCAGAAACTGTTAGATTCCAAGAAAGCAGTTTCTGTATTAGAAGCCACAGAGAAAGTGGGAATCAGCCGAAGCTCGTATTACAAGTATAAGGATGATATTTTCCCATTTTACGCTGGTAAGAAAGGACGAAGCATCACATTCGTGATCGAAGTTGACGACCAGCCGGGTGTTATGGCCTCGATCCTTAATATTTTTGCACTTTATAAAGCAAACATCCTGACGATCCATCAGAGTATCCCGATCAATGGAAAGGGGCTCCTAACTGTCAGTGTTGATATTGAAGACAGTCAGACAGATGTCTCGGCAATGATCCAGGATGTTGAGAAGACAGAAGATGTATCTTATGTAAAAATAATTGCAATGGAATAGATGTATAGATATACATGACACATTTTGGAGGGCAGAATGAAATACGTTATCGTTTTAGGAGATGGAATGGCCGATGAGCCGATCGAAGCAGCAGGTGGGAAGACACCACTTCAGTTAGCAGATAAACCAGTGATGGATGAGATGGCGAAAGTTTCCGAACAGGGAATCGCATACACCGTACCATCTAATTTACCAGCAGGAAGTGATGTAGCCAACCTTTCTATGTTAGGATATGACCCACAGGTTTATTATTCTGGAAGATCACCACTGGAAGCACTAAGTATCGGTGTTGATATGAAAGATACAGATATCGCACTTCGATGTAATGTTGTAACCGTATCTGAAGACGAAGATTATGAAGATAAGACGATCATCGATCACAGCGCAGGAGAGATCACTTCTGAAGAAGCAGCGATTCTTATGGAAGCTGTGAGAAAAGAATTAGAAGATGATGAATATAAATTTTATCCGGGAGTCAGCTACCGTCATTTAACGATCTGGGATCATGGAGAAGTGGTTGATTTAGTACCGCCGCATGATGTCTTAGGACAGAAGATCGGGCAGTATCTTCCAAAACAGGAGAAATTAAAAGAGATGATGAAGAAGAGTTTTGATATCTTAAATCATCATCCGATCAATGAAGCAAGAGCCAAGAAAGGCTTAAATAAAGCAAACAGCATCTGGTTCTGGGGAGCAGGAACGAAACCGGCACTGGATGATTTTAAAGAGAAGACTGGAATGAACGGAGCCATGGTATCCGCAGTCGATCTGTTAAAAGGAATTGCAGTCGGAGCGAACATGAGAAATCTCGACGTTGAGGGTGCGAATGGCGGTCTTGACACGAATTATTATGGAAAAGCGATGGCAGCAGTCGAAGCACTACTTGAAAAAAATGACGATTTCGCTTATATTCATGTAGAGGCACCCGATGAGATGGGTCATCAGGGAAGTCTTGAGAATAAGATTAAAGCAATCGAACATCTTGATAAAGAAGTTGTAAAGGTTGTCAAAGAAGAACTAGAGAAAGCCGGAGAGGATTTCAGAATTCTGATCGGACCGGATCATCCGACACCAATTGCGATCCGTACCCATTCCAAAGAACCGATACCATTTATGATCTACGACAGCACGAAGGATTATGAAGGTCAGGAAGAGTACAGTGAAGAAGCAGCGAGAAAGACAGGACTTGTCATTTCCCATGCTTATGATTTAATGAATCGGTTATTACAAAAATAAGAGAAATAATTTTAGGAGGCACAAGATGCTAGTAGTTAAGAAATTTGGTGGTACTTCTGTAGGAAATAAAGATCGTATCATGAACGTTGCAAAAAGATGTATTGAAGATTACAAAAAAGGAAATGACGTTGTCGTAGTTTTATCAGCAATGGGTAAAATGACAGACGAACTGATCGCAAAAGCAAAAGAGATCAATCCAAACCCATCCAGAAGAGAGATGGATATGTTATTAACAACAGGAGAACAGACATCTGTATCCTTAATGGCAATGGCAATGGATTCTCTTGGAGTTCCAGCTGTATCTTTAAATGCATTTCAGGTAGCAATGCATACAACATCTGTATACAGCAATGCAAGAATCAAGAGAATTGATACAGACCGTATCATGAATGAATTAGAGCAGAGAAAGATCGTTATCGTTACAGGATTCCAGGGAGTTGACCAGTTCGATAACTACACAACACTTGGACGTGGTGGATCTGACACAACAGCCGTAGCACTTGCAGCAGCATTACATGCAGACGCATGCGAGATTTATACAGACGTAGATGGAGTTTACACAGCAGACCCAAGAAAAGTACCAGATGCCAAGAAATTAAACGAGATCACATACGATGAGATGTTAGAGATGGCAACACTTGGAGCTGGAGTACTTCACAACCGTTCTGTAGAACTTGCTAAGAAACATGGAGTTGCTTTAGTTGTAAGATCAAGTCTTACTACAGAAGAAGGAACAGTTGTAAAAGAAAACGTGAAATCAAGAGATAACGAGATCAGCGGTGTAGCAGGAGATGACGACGCAGCAAGAATCGCAGTAATGGGAATCGAAGATACACCAGGTATGGCATTCAAGATCTTTAATGTATTAGCAAAGAAGAATGTAAACGTTGACATGATCCTTCAATCTGTAGGACATAACGATAAGAAAGATATTTCATTCACAGTCAAAGAAGAAGAATTAGACATCGCAGTAAAAGCCTTAGAAGATTACCTTCCAGACAGCTACTACGAAGAGATCAAAGCAAGCAAAGAAGTTGCAAAAGTATCTATTATTGGAAAAGGACTGTTAAACCATTATGGAATGGCAGCTCGTATGTTCAATGCTTTATACAAAGCAGATGTGAATATTCGAATGATCTCTACATCTGAGATCCGTGTGACTGTGCTTGTGAACCAGGAAGATATGGTGAAGGCTATGAATGCGGCTCATGAAGAATTTGAGATGTAGGTTTTGAAACTGTAGTCTTTGAGTATATGATAAAAAATAAATAACAATAAGAGCCATCCGCCAGAGAATTTTGCTCGCCGTTTTGAACGGTCGCTGATTCGCGAACTTTCCTTCGATAACTCGCGCTCAAAGTTACTGAAAACAGTAATTTTTGACGCTCAAACAATCGACCAAGTTCGCTGCGAACCGTTCAAAACGACGGCAAAATTCTAATGGTCGGATGGCTCTTGTTGTTATTTATTTTTTATCATATACACGAAGGCTATAGTTTGAAAAGATAGAATTCCATAGGAGGTTCGATAGGTTCGCAGCTGGCTCGGTGCGCTGTCTGAGCGAAGCGAGTTCGCAAGGAGAGCCAGCGGATAAGCGACCTGTCGAAACTCCGTTAAGTGGAATTCGTTTTTCAGCCCCTTGATATATGTTTCTTTTTCTATTTATACTCAATACACTTCTGTATTTCTAAATTAAAAGTTGACGATACAATTGAAACATGCCAAAATATATCTAACAAAGATTCAGAAAGGAATATATACTATGAAACGTAAAGATTATATTTCCTGGGACCAGTATTTCATGGGAATAGCGATTTTATCTGCCCAGAGAAGTAAAGACGATCACACACAGGTGGGTGCATGTCTTGTAAATGATCATAATAAGATTTTATCTGTTGGTTATAACGGAATGCCAACAGGATGTGATGATGATGATATGCCATGGGAGAGAGAAGGAGATCCACTGCATACCAAATATTTTTATGTATGCCACGCAGAATTAAATGCCATCTTAAATTATGGTGGAGGTTCTCTTGATGGTGCGCGTGTTTATGTAACTTTATTTCCATGTAATGAATGCGCCAAAGCAATCATTCAAAGTGGTATGAAAGAAGTTATTTATATGCAGGACAAATACGCAGACAGCGATGCAACAAAGGCATCCAAGAAGATGTTTGATATGGCAGGAGTCAAATACCGCCAGTTCGTGCCAAAAGGACAGACGATAGAAGTAGATTTATAAGGTGAAGACATGGATATTATTAAGATTTTACAAGAAGAATTAGGAATCAGACGAGGACAGGTAGAGACAACGATCAAGCTGATCGATGAAGGAAACACGATTCCGTTCATTGCCAGATACCGAAAAGAAATGACAGGATCATTAGATGATGAGACACTTCGTAATTTTCATGAGAGACTGTTATATTTAAGAAATTTAGAAGAACGTAAAGAAGCGATCAAGAAAAATATCGAGGAACAGGGAAAACTTACAAAAGAACTGGAAAGACAGATTGAAGAAGCCAAAACTTTGGTAGCAGTAGAAGATTTATATCGTCCATATAAGCAGAAGAAACGTACCAGAGCGATGATCGCAAAGGAAAAAGGGTTAGAACCGCTGGCGAATCTGATCCTTCTTCAGATGACAAAAGAACCATTGGAGAAAGAAGCAGCGGCATTTATCAATGAAGAGAAAGATGTAAAAACTGTGGAAGATGCGCTGAAGGGTGCCAATGATATCATTGCAGAACATATCGCGGATGATGCCGAATACCGTACATGGATCCGTAAGGCAACGTGGGATCATGGAAAGATCACATCGACAGCGAAGAAGCCAGAAGAATCCTCTGTCTTTGAGATGTATTATGATTTTGAAGAGCCCGTTAAGAAGATCGCAGGATACCGTATCTTAGCGATCAATCGTGGGGAAAAAGAAGGAATTCTTCAGGTAAAGATCGAGCCGGATTTAGAAAAGATTGCCTCTTATCTTGGAAGAAAGATTGTCACAAAGAAGAATCCAAACACAACAAAAGCTTTATTTGCAGCGATCGAAGACAGTTACAAGCGTCTGATCGCACCATCCATTGAACGTGATATAAGAAATGAACTGACTGAAAATGCAAGTACGGAAGCAATTAAAGTCTTTGGAAAGAACTTAACCCAGCTTCTGATGCAGCCACCAATTGCAGGACAGGTTGTGTTAGGATGGGACCCGGCATTTCGTACGGGATGTAAACTAGCAGTTGTTGATGCAACAGGAAAAGTTTTGGATACCGTTGTTATTTACCCAACTGCACCACAAAATAAAGTAGAAGAAGCCAAGAAAGTGGTAAAAGGACTGATCAAGAAATACGGAATCACATTAATATCCATCGGAAATGGAACAGCATCCAGAGAATCTGAGCAGATCGTAGTCGATATGTTAAAAGAGATCAAAGAAGCAGTTTCATACGTTATCACAAATGAAGCAGGAGCATCCGTATATTCCGCAAGTAAACTTGCAACGGAAGAGTTTCCAAATTTCGATGTAGGACAAAGAAGTGCAACATCCATCGCAAGACGAGTACAGGACCCATTGGCAGAACTAGTAAAGATCGAACCAAAAGCCATCGGAGTCGGACAATACCAGCACGATATGAACCAGAAACAACTCTCCGAAGCCTTAGGAGGAGTCGTCGAAGCAACAGTAAATAAAGTCGGAGTCGACTTAAACACAGCCTCTGCATCCCTCTTAGAATATGTATCCGGAGTATCCAAAGCAGTCGCCAAAAATATCGTAATATATAGAGAAGAAAACGGCTCATTTAAGAACAGAAAACAACTGTTAAAAGTAGCAAAACTAGGACCAAAAGCCTTCGAACAATGCGCAGGATTTTTAAGAGTATCTGGAGGAGACGAACCACTTGACGCAACCGGAGTCCATCCAGAGACATACAAAGAAACAGGAATGTTATTAAAGAACTTAGGATACTCCACAAAAGAACTCTCCAAAGAAGGATTTCAAGGAATCAGCAAAAAGATCACAGATTACAAGAAATTATCAGAAGAATTAGGAATCGGAGAGATCACACTAAAAGACATCGTAAAAGAACTAGAAAAACCAGGAAGAGACCCAAGAGAAGACCTTCCAAAACCAATTTTGAGAACTGATGTACTGGAAATGAAAGATCTGAAACCGGGGATGAAATTGAAGGGAACTGTAAGAAACGTCATCGACTTCGGAGCCTTCGTAGACATCGGAGTCCACCAAGACGGCTTAGTCCACATCTCCCAGATGGCTGACAAATTTATTAAACATCCACTAGAAGTAGTCAGTGTAGGAGATATTGTTGAAGTTACAGTAATGAGCGTAGATATGGACAAAAAACGTATTCAACTTAGTATGAAATCCTAAGCCATATTTCTATTGGATAGAACAAAAATTGGAATCCAATACCAAAAAACATACATCTACACAGTGTTTTCCATAACCTGAATTATTGGATATTATAAAAATGAATTAGTACCTGAAACCGTAGGAACACGCCTGCACTTAGCGAGTGGATGGTCATAAGACCATTCACGAGCTTAGTACAGCTGCGTGTGAGTCGAGCGAGAGCGCGTTTCAGGTACTAATTCATTTTTATAATATCCTAACAATAACCCCAGGTTATAAACCTAATACCACCCACCAGAGAATGTAATAATCTGCCCAGTCATATAGCTAGGAGCCGTAGCAACATGATAAACCATCTGTGCGGCTTCTTTTGGGCTGGCAATATAATCCGCAGGAATCTCTTCCTTGATCAAAGCAAGATCTTCTTCATCAAACTCTGCATTCATTTCCGTATCGATCATTCCAAAAGCGATCGCATTGACCTGAATATTACTTGCAGCCACCTCTTTTGCCAAGGCTTTGGTAAACGCATTGATCCCACCCTTTGTTGTAGAATATAAAACCTCACAGGAAGCTCCGGCATCTCCCCAGATGGAGGAAATATTAATGATCTTTCCTTCATGGTAATGGAGCATATGGGGAACGATATTTTTACAGGTTGTAAAAACAGAGGTTAGATTCGTGTTGATCATCAGATTCCAGTCATCTATTGTCGCATCTGTAAATAATCCAACCTGAGAGATTCCGGCATTATTTACAAGACAATCAATCTGTGGAAAAACTTCGAGAGATTTACAGATCATCTCATCAACGAAAGAAGGATCGCTGATATCTCCGCAAAAAGACAGGCAGGATACCTTATAAGTGAGAATTTCTTTCCTTAAAGAATCAAGTTTGTCAGGATGATGGAATCCGTGAATGATGACATTCCATCCTTTTGAAGCAAAATATAAAGCAGTTTCACGGCCAATTCCGCGTGAGCTGCCAGTGATCAGTACTGTTTTCATGTTTGGATACCTCTTTTATTTAAAATTATATTTAAGAAAATATTAAGACGATTATACAAGATTATAACATATGCGATTGTTGAAATAAATCGAATAATTTGGTATACTTAACAAAGTTTATATACGGAAGGAGCAGAAGAATGGCCAAGAAGAAAAAGAAGAGCAAATTAGGTGCCAAGGCATTGATCGCAAGAATTCTTGTGATAGCATTGGTAACAGCAATCGGTGGGATTGTAAGCTTTTTTGGATCTAAAACATATTTCGCAGGCAAACTTAAGAAAGATAAGAAAGCTGCGATCGCAAAACAGTTAAAAGAAGAAAGTAAAGAGAAGGTAGACGTTGGAATGATACAGACAGGAAATTCCATCGTAATCCGAATTTATCATAACAAAAATCAAGAGATGATCTTTGTACCATTACGTCAGGATATGACATTAAAACTTACAAAGAACGGAAAGAAAGCAGTCGAGTCAACATTAGGAACGAATGTAAGCCAGGCAACGGTTGCAGACGTTATCAAAGCAACGAAGAAAGACGGAAAACTGTTAAAAGAACAGGTAGAAAAAACACTTGGAATTTCTATTAATTCTTATGAATTGATATCTCGCAGCAAGTTTGTCAATCTGATGAATAAAGCAGGAGACATCAAAGTAGAATTTGATCAGGCAATGTCATATACAGATTCTACAGATAAATACGTAACATTAGATAAAGGTGAGAACAGTCTGAATGGAACGGCCGTTTATTCTCTGCTCAGTGAAAGTGATATTTTTGAAGATAAGAACCAGCAGGCTGAACTTACAGGCGAGATCTGCGTAGCGGTTGCATCTGCACTCAATGATAAATCATTATCTGAATATAAAGAATATGCACAGGAATATTTTGATGCAGCGGATTCTGACAGTTCTTATGAAGATGTTGAAAGCTATTTAAATAGAATCCGAAGTATCAAGGATGACGATTTAAACTTTAAAATATTAGACGGAACAGAAACAAACGGTAAGTTTGCATTAGATACAGATGAGTCAAAAAGAGTTTTTGATGAGATGTTATCTGAAGAAGGAGATTTAAGTTCTGCATTAAAATCAAGTTCCACACAGAAGAAGAAAACAACAGAAAGCGCTTCATCTTCCAAGAATATTTCTATCGAGATTCAAAATTCTACAGCAATTTCAGGACTGGCAGGAAGATGGAAAGATAAACTTACAAGTGATGGTTACAGCATTGGTTCTGTAAAGACATACCGCGAAGGTTCTTTGACACATACAAAGATCATTGTAGAAAGCAAATCTTTGGGACAAGATTTAAAGAGCTATTTCAAGAATCCAGAATATGAAGTTGGAACAGTAAGCAGTGGTGCAAGAATCTGTATCATTGTAGGAACGGAAGACGAAATATAATAAAATAATAGCCAAGAGATATTGTAAAGATTGTACCGGCCTCAAAAAGTTAGACCTAAAAAGCTGACGATTGGAGGCCGGTATTTTTATGGCTGACTATTCTTTTGTGAAAAAAGATGGGAGTTTACTTAAAGTTTGCATATTTTTTGTTAAAAATTTGTGGAAAATAGACAACTAGTTGTGAAAATAACTAAATTTTTCTTTTTTTTTTGGTTAAAATGCTGTATAGTAAAAGAAAAGGTTGAACGGCAAATATGAAAGGTTGATAAAAGGATGATTTCAAATCAGATATTACAAGAGACAATTAGTGGAATGAAAGAAGTAACTGGAATCGATCTGTGTATTTTAGATCTGTCCGGTCGCGTAGTAGTTACAACAATGGAAGTAGAAGAGTCACTGACAGTACATGCAACAGAATTTGCAGATTCGATGGCAGAGAGTCAGGTAATTGACGGATTTCAGTATTTTAAGATTTTTGATGAGCAAAGATTAGAATATATTCTGCTTGTTGATGGTATGAGCGAGAATGCTTATACGATCGGTAAACTTGCAGTGATGCAGATTCAGAATCTTTTGACAGCATACAAAGAACGTCTGGATAAGGAAAACTTTGTAAAGAACCTGTTAAGAGATAACTTGTTATTAGTTGATATTTATAATCGCTCAAAGAAACTTCATATTGAGGTAGAGCAGAGAAGAGTTGCATTTTTGATTCAGGCAGAATACGAGAAAGATCAGAATCTGTTAGAAGCAATGAAAGAAGTAGAGACAGATGGAGACACTGATTTTATTACAGCAGTGGATGAGAAGAGTATCGTTTATGTAATACCAGTCAATGGTGATGATGGGCAGACACAGTTTTTACAACATGCAAAAGAGATCGTAAAAGGACTGAATGAATATGGAATCAAAGACGTCAAGATCGCGATCGGTAACATTGCAGAAACGATCAAGGATGTTTCAAGATCATACAAAGAAGCCCAGATCGCATTGGAGGTCAGCAAGATCTTTTATGAAGATGCGGATGTTATCGCATATAACCAGCTTGGAATCGGACGACTGATCTATCAGCTTCCACTCCCATTATGCAAGATGTTTATCAGAGAAGTTTTTGGTGATTATTCTCCAGATTCTATTGATGCAGAGACATTGGCTACGATCGATAAGTTTTTTGAGAACAATCTGAATGTATCTGAGACATCAAGACAGTTATTTATCCATCGTAATACGCTGGTATATCGTCTGGATAAGATTCAGAAGAATACGAATCTCGATCTTAGAAATTTTGAGGATGCAATTGCATTTAAGATCGCATTGATGGTAGTTAAATACATGAAACATATGGATACTATGGATTAGAGTTATGATGATCACATTAAAGAATGTAACAAAAGAATATGATAAAAAGAACGTAGGACTTTATGATATATCACTTGATGTAGAAAAGGGAGAGTTTGTCTTTATTGTAGGGAAGAGTGGTTCCGGGAAGACGACGCTTATGAAACTTTTACAAAAGGAACTGGATGCAACAAGTGGACAGATCATTGTAAATGGACAAGATTACAGCAAACTGAAGCGAAGAGAACTTCCAAAACTGCGCAGACAGATGGGAATGGTATTTCAGGATTTCCGATTGCTTAAGGATCGTACGATCTTCGAGAATGTTGCATTTGCGCAGAAGGTTGTGGAAGTACCGAATCGGTATATCAAGCGTCAGGTAGAGAACATGCTTGATCTGGTCGGTTTAAAGGACCGAATGAATGCGTTTCCAAATGAATTATCTGGAGGAGAGCAGCAGAGGGTGGCAATTGCAAGAGCACTGGTAAACCACCCAGTGCTGCTGCTTGCAGATGAGCCAACAGGGAACCTTGATCCTGTCACAGCAAGAGAGATCATGGAACTTCTGTCAGAGATTAATAAGAGTGGGACAACGGTGCTTGTTGTTACTCATAACAGAGAGCTTGTCAATGAGATGGGCAAACGAGTGATCCTGATCGAAGATGGACGTATACAACAGGATGAAGTAAGGGGGTCCTATGATATTTAGAAGATTTTTGTATGGAATCAAAGAAGGCACAAGAAATATTTTCAGGAACAAGATGTTTTCACTGGCATCTCTTGGAACGATCATTGCTTGTGTCTTTTTGTTAGGTACTTTTTTATCTGTAGCATTAAATGTACAGTCCACAATGCAGCAGATGGAACAGTCAGTAGGAATTTCTGTGTTTTTTAAAGAAGGAATTTCAAAAAATAAAAAAGATGAGATTGGGAAAGAAATAAAGAAGAAAGAAGATATCGACACGATGCGTTATGTATCAGCTGAAGAGGCATGGGAGACTTATAAAAAGGATGTATTTCAGGGGAATGAGGATCTTCTTCAGGGATTTGAAGGCAAGAATCCATTAAAAGAATCAGATTCTTATGAGATCACATTGAAAGAAGTGCAATCTTATAAAGAAGTAGTAGAGGAACTTGAAAAAATCGATGGGGTTAGAAAAGTAAGATATTCTGAAGGTGCAGCTGAGGGAATGACCAAGATGAATACGATGGGAACTTATATTGCAGGGGCCGTCATTTTGATCCTGATGGCAGTATCTGTTTTCCTTGTGAGTAATACAGTATCTGTAGGAGTTGCGGTCAGAGAAGAAGAGATTGCGATCATGAAACTGATCGGTGCATCGAATGAATTTATTAAGGCACCATTTCGTGCAGAAGGAATTATCATTGGAGTGATCGGCGCCTTAATTCCTGTTGGAGTGATCGCCAGTGGTTATGAAGGCATTATTGAATGGATGAATGACAAATTTCATGTGGTAACAGTATTTATGAAATTTGTACCACTAGAGGAAGTTATGCTATACTTATTACCATTAGCGTTGATCGTGGGAATCGTGATCGGTCTGATCGGAAGTTCTATTACGATCCGCAAATATTTAAAAGTTTAGAAAGGTGAGATCATGAAAAGGAAATATCATGCAGGCATCGTTTGGATACTGATATCAGCAATGCTTTCCTTGAATTATTGTAAAGTGCCTGTTTATGCAGCGCGCAGTAAGCAGCAGGTAAAGAATGAAAATAAAAAACTACAAGAAGAAAATCAAAAGATACAAAATGAGATCAAAGATCTTGATGAGAAGATGACAAAAAGTCATGAAACTTATGAGCAATGCAGATCAAAGCTTATCTCTGTTCAAAAAGAATTAAAGGATACGAAAGAAAAGTTAAAAGAAGCAAAAGCATCAAAGCAGGAACAGTCAAAGATCATGAGTAAACGTATCAAGTTTTTGTATGAAAACGGAAATATGGCATACATGGAAGTGATCTTTGAGGCAAGTAATTTTCAGGAATTTTTGAAACGTGCAGATTATGTATCAAAGATTTCAAAGTATGACAGCAATATGTTTTTGAAACTTCAGACAACAGAAGATACGATTCGTATATCACAGGATAATCTCAAAAAAGATTATAAGAGTGCAAAAGAATTAACAGCCAAAGCAAAAGAAAAGAAAGATAAGCTTGATCAGGCGGTTTTGGCAAAGCAGAAAAAGATCAAAGCATATCAAAAAAAGCTTGCATCGAACAAAGCACTGCTTGCACAGTTTGAGGCAGAGGAGAGAAATCAGGAACAAATTGATATGGCATCAAACAAAGAAGAATCGTACAGCAATGATACTTCAAAGGCAGTTTCACAAAAAAAGCCATCTTACAAAACAGAGCCGTCAACAAGCAAACATCCAGCGCAGTCAACATCAAAGCCTCAGACGACCACGGCTAAAAAAGATGGAACAACAACATCGTCTTCATCAGGGCATTTGATCTGGCCGGTTCCATCATGTCATAGCATTTCGTCTGGATATGGCTATAGGATACATCCGGTGACTGGTGTAAGAAAATTACATGCAGGGATTGATATTCCATGTTCCACAGGTACGTCTGTTGTGGCGGCAGCATCTGGCAGGGTTGTGGACGCAGGCTACAATTCCTATAATGGAAATTATTTAAAGATCAGTCATGGGAATGGGCTGGAAACAATGTACCTTCATTGTTCAAAACTTCTTGTATCCTCTGGATCCAAGGTTTCAGGAGGACAGACGATCGCAAGATCCGGAGCAACAGGGATGGTATCCGGAGCACATCTGCATTTTGTTGTGAAAAAGAATGGAAATTATGTAAATCCTCAAAATTACTTATAACAGTTACATAAAAGAAAGGAACTAATTTCATGAAAAAGAAGCTATCAAAAATATTAGTCGGAGTTCTTGTAGTTGTATGCATCTTAGAAGGATTTTTCCTTTATCGTGCATATGCGATCCCAAGTTCAACGCTGCAGACAGCAAGAAAGATCAACCGCATAGAACAGATCATTGATAAGTATTACAAAGGATCAATAAAGAAAAGTGATCTGGAAGATTATACCTACAAGGGATTGGTTGCAGGTCTTGGGGATGTATATTCCACTTATTATTCCGAAAGTGATTTCAAGGAGCTTGAAGAATCTACAAGCGGTGTTTACTATGGTGTTGGAATTTATCTTACACAGGATACAAAAACAGGGATCATTACCGTTGTAAAACCAGTGAAAGGAAGTCCTGCAGATGGAAGTGGATTAAAGAAAGGCGATATTTTAACGAAAGTTGGAAGCTATAAAGTAAAGACATCAGATGCGTTAGATGATATTGTAAAGAAGATCAAAGGTGCTGAGGGAACGAAGGTAAAATTAACATTTACCAGAAATCAGACATCAAAAACTTATACATTTACAAGAAAATCAATTGAAAATCCAACGGTTGAGACAAAGATGTTAAAGAATAAGATTGGATACTTACAGATCACAGAATTTGATGAGGTCACAGTCAGCCAGTTTAGAAGCGGCCTTGCGAAGTTAAAGAAACAAGGTGCAACAAAACTTGTGATCGATGTGAGGGATAATCCAGGTGGGTTACTGACAAGTGTTGTAGATATCGCAAGCCAGATTCTTCCAAAAGGAACGATCGTTTATACAGAAGATAAGAATGGCAATAAAAAGTATTACAAAGATACAAAGAATGAACAGCTTGATATGCCGTTATGTGTATTAGTAAATGGCAACAGTGCAAGTGCAGCAGAGATTCTTTCTGGAGCGATCAAAGACAGAGATGCGGGAACGCTGGTCGGAGAGACAACTTTTGGAAAAGGAATCGTACAGGGATTCTTTGAAGTGGGAGACGGTTCTTATGTGAAACTTACTTATTCCTCTTACTACACACCAGCAGGGCACAATATTCATAAAAAAGGAATCAAGCCAAATGTTACGGTGAAAGATAATACCAAGACGAAAGCAGATGAACAGCTTGATAAGGCAATTTCTATTTTAGAAAAGAAGTAAATACAGTTAAAAATGAAGTACAGAACAAACATTCGATTAGTTCTGTACTTTCTTTTTATACTTTGATATAATCAAGCATAGATGAAAAATAAGAAAAAGCACATAATAACAATAGATCAGATAGAAATATTTGAATGATTTCGTATAGGGAGAAGTTTTATGGATCATTTTGAATTAGTATCAGAATATCAGCCAACTGGTGACCAGCCACAGGCGATAGAGAAGCTTACCAAAGGATTTCAGGAAGGGAATCAGTTTGAGACACTTCTTGGAGTTACTGGTTCCGGTAAGACATTTACAATGGCCAATATCATACAGAATTTAAATAAGCCGACATTGATCTTAGCACATAATAAGACACTGGCGGCTCAGTTATACAGTGAATTTAAGGCATTCTTTCCACACAATGCGGTGGAATATTTTGTTTCTTATTATGACTACTATCAGCCAGAAGCATATGTGCCATCAACGGATACTTATATTGAGAAAGATTCATCAGTCAATGACGAGATCGATAAGTTAAGACATAGTGCGACAGCAGCATTGATCGAGCGGAAAGACGTGATCGTTGTGTCGAGTGTCTCCTGTATTTATGGAATTGGTAGCAAGGAAAGTTATTCAGAGATGATGATCTCGCTAAGACCTGGCATGATGAAAGACAGAGATGAAGTGATCGATGATCTGATCAATATCCAGTATGTGAGAAGCGAGCTTGATTTTAAACGAGGTACATTCAGAGTCAGAGGAGATGTATTGGAGATACTGCCAGTCTCTACGTTTGAGGATGCAGTGAGAGTTGAATTCTTTGGAGACGAGATTGACCGTATCGTGGAGTTTGATGTACTGACAGGGGAAGTGAAGAGAAGTCTGAATTTCGCAGCTATTTTCCCGGCATCTCATTACGTTGTACCACAGGAACAGATCGAACGTGCGATTAAAGGGATCAAGGAAGAGTTAGCTCAACAGGTAGCATATTTTAAAGAGCATGATCAGCTGATCGAGGCGCAGAGAATTGCAGAGCGGACGAATTTTGATATTGAGATGTTAAGAGAGACTGGATTTTGTTCCGGAATTGAAAACTACTCCAGACATTTAGCGGGATTAGAACTAGGGCAGCCGCCAAGTACATTGATCGATTTCTTTGGAGATGATTTTTTGATGATCATTGATGAATCGCATATTACGGTGCCACAGATTGGTGGAATGTATGCAGGAGACCAGTCAAGAAAGTCAACATTAGTAGATTTTGGATTCCGTCTTCCATCAGCGAAAGATAACCGCCCACTGGAATTTAGCGAATTTGAGCAGAAGATCGATCAGATGTTATTCGTATCTGCAACTCCTGGTAAATATGAAGAAGAACATGCATTATTAAGAGCAGAACAGATCATTCGTCCAACCGGATTATTAGATCCTGCGATTGATGTACGTCCGGTAGAAGGACAGATTGATGATCTGTTAGGAGAGATTCATAAAGAGACAGACAAAGGAAATAAAGTTCTTGTCACAACACTGACGAAACGAATGGCAGAAGAACTAACGGATTATATGAGAGAAGTTGGCATCCGGGTAAAATACCTGCATTCTGATATTGATACGTTAGAGAGAATTGAGATCGTCAGGGATTTAAGAATGGGAGTCTTTGATGTATTAGTCGGAATCAACCTGCTGCGAGAAGGACTGGATATTCCAGAGATCACACTGGTTGCGATCCTTGATGCCGATAAAGAAGGATTCCTGCGTTCCGAGACATCTCTTGTACAGACGATCGGCCGTGCAGCACGAAATAGTGAAGGACATGTCATTATGTATGCAGATCATATGACAGATTCCATGCATGCAGCGATCACAGAGACAGAGAGAAGACGAGCGATTCAGGATGAGTATAACAAAGAACATGGGATCACACCGCAGACGATCAAGAAAGATATCAGGGATCTGATTAAGATATCCGATGATCATGAAGAAGAAAGTGATAGATATGAGAAAGATATGGAATCCATGTCCAAGAAAGAATTAAAAGAAGTGATCGAACGCTTAAGCAAAAAGATGAATCAGGCGGCAGCAGAATTAAATTTCGAATTAGCTGCACAGTTAAGAGATGAGCTAAAAGAATTTAAGATCGCATATCAGGAATATGATGATTAAATTGGCATGTATTTCACATGATAGATAAGTAAAGGTTTATAGATTAGGAGCTTATAGATGAAGAAAGAGATGATCCGCATCAAAGGTGCGAGAGAAAATAACTTGAAGAATATAGATTTAGAAGTGCCGAGAAACCAGTTTATCGTATTTACAGGATTAAGTGGTTCTGGTAAATCTTCTCTGGCGTTTGATACAATCTATGCAGAAGGGCAGAGAAGATATATGGAATCATTATCTTCCTATGCAAGACAGTTTTTGGGACAGATGGAGAAACCGGATGTAGACAGTATTGAAGGGTTATCTCCAGCGATTTCTATTGATCAGAAGTCAACAAACCGAAACCCAAGATCTACAGTCGGAACAGTGACAGAGATCTATGACTATTTTCGATTATTATATGCAAGAGTCGGAATTCCACATTGCCCAAAGTGTGGAAAACCGATCAGCAAGCAGACGGTTGATCAGATGGTAGACCGTCTGATGCAGTTAGAAGAACGAACAAAGATCCAGCTTCTGGCACCGATCGTTCGTGGGAGAAAAGGAGAACATGCCAAAGTCTTTCAGAATGCCAAGAGAAGTGGATATGTCCGCGTGAGAGTCGATGGCAATGTCTATGATCTGTCAGAAGATATTCCGATGGAGAAGAATAAGAAACATAACATTGAGATCGTAGTAGACCGTCTTGTGATCAAACCAGGAATCGAGAAACGTCTGACAGATTCGATTGAGACAACCTTAGATCTTGCGGATGGATTGATGACTGTTGATGTTATTGGCGGGGAACCTATGAATTTTAGTCAAAGTTTTTCCTGTCCTGACTGTGGCATCAGTATTGATGAAGTAGAACCAAGAAGTTTCTCATTTAATAATCCATTTGGGGCATGTCCGGTATGTCATGGACTTGGATATAAGATGGAATTTGATGTAGATCTGATGATTCCTGATCAGAAGCTAAGCATCGCAGAAGGAGCAATTCAGGTGTTTGGATGGCAGTCTTCAACAGATAAGAAGAGTTATACAAGAGCTATTTTAGATGCCCTGGCAAGAGAATACCATTTTGATCTGGAAACCCCATTTAAAGATTATCCACAGGAAGTAAAGGATGTCTTATTATATGGAACCGGCGGCAGAGAAGTGAAAGTTTACTATAAAGGCCAGAGAGGCGAAGGTGTCTACGATGTGGCATTTGAAGGAATCATTAAGAATGTAGGAAGAAGATACCGCGAAGCATCCCAGAACATGAAGGCAGAATACGAGACATTTATGACGATCACACCATGTGATGAGTGTCATGGGCAGAGATTAAAACAGGAATCTTTAGCGGTAACCGTTGCGGATAAGAATATCGCCGAGATGTGCGATATGTCCGTTGGAGAGATGGTAACATTTTTAGAGATGATGGAATTAAGTGACCGTCAGAAACTGATCGGAGAACAGGTATTAAAAGAGATCAAAGCAAGAATCGGATTCTTAAATGATGTAGGACTTGATTATCTGACACTATCAAGAGCTACCGGAACATTATCTGGAGGAGAAGCACAGAGAATCCGTCTGGCAACACAGATCGGTTCTGGATTAGTTGGTGTTGCTTATATTCTTGATGAACCAAGTATCGGACTTCACCAGAGAGATAACGACAAGCTGATCCGTACCTTAAAGAATTTAAGAGACTTAGGAAATACACTGATCGTTGTAGAACACGATGAAGATACGATGCTGGCAGCAGACTATATTGTAGATATCGGACCAAAAGCTGGAGAATATGGTGGAGAAGTTGTTGCAACAGGAACAGCAAAGCAGATCATGAAGAATAAGAAATCCATCACAGGGGCTTATCTAAGCGGCAAGATCAAGATTCCAGTGCCAGAAGTCAGAAGAGAACCATCAGGATTTTTAAAAGTGATCGGGGCGCAGGAGAATAATTTAAAGAATATTGATGTAGAGATTCCGCTTGGAATTTTCACTTGTGTTACAGGAGTTTCAGGTTCAGGAAAGAGCTCTTTAGTCAATCAGATCTTATACAAACGACTGGCCAAAGAATTAAACAGAGCCAAGACAAAACCAGGACTTCACAAAGATATCGAAGGATTTGACCAGCTAGATAAGATCATCGCGATCGATCAGTCCCCAATCGGAAGAACCCCAAGATCAAACCCTGCAACTTATACAGGAGTCTTTGATCAGATCAGAGACCTTTTTGCAATGACAAAAGATGCAAAAGCCAAAGGATATAATAAAGGAAGATTCAGCTTCAACAAGAAAGGCGGGCGATGCGAAGCCTGTGCTGGAGACGGGATCATCAAGATCGAGATGCACTTTTTACCAGATGTGTATGTACCTTGCGAAGTGTGCCACGGAAAGCGCTATAACAGGGAGACACTGGAAGTCAAATATAAAGGAAAGAGCATCTACGATGTATTGGATATGACAGTAGAAGAAGCATGCGATTTCTTCTCCAATATCCCATCCATCAGCCGTAAGATGGAAACATTAAGAGATGTCGGATTAGGCTATATCCGTTTAGGACAGCCATCCACAGAACTATCCGGAGGAGAAGCCCAGAGAATCAAATTGGCAGCAGAATTAAGCAAACGAAGCACAGGAAAGACCATCTATATCTTAGACGAACCAACAACAGGACTTCACTTTGCAGATGTTCACAAACTTGTAGACATCCTTGCAAGACTGACAGAAGGTGGGAATACCGTAATCGTGATTGAACATAATCTGGAAGTTATTAAGACTGCGGATTATATTATTGATATGGGTCCTGAAGGAGGATCTGGAGGTGGAATGGTTGTGGCTGCTGGGACACCGGAAGAGGTTTGTGAGGTTGAAGAGTCTTATACGGGGCAGTATTTGAAAGGGATACTGGAGAGATAATTTTAATTTGTAAAACAGGGGTGTATTGAGTATAAATTGAAAAAGAAACATATAGAAAGGGTCTGAAAAACGAATTTCATTGATGGCATTTTGACCGATCGCTTATCTGCTAATTTTCCTTGCGTAACTCACTTCGTTCAAACAACGCACCAAATTAGCTGCGAATCGGTCAAAATACCTATGAAATTCTATCATTTCAGACCCTTTCTATATGTTTCTTTTTCAATTTATACGCCGAGATACGTGATTTTAAAATTAAGATTTTCTCAGACAGAGGGGATGTTGAATCTAGCTTCTGATCTTCTTTCTATTGCATACATCAAAGACTAAATCAAATCAAAACTGCACATTTTCCCAAATCTGTAAATTGATTTTCCTCTCCAAATCTCCTAAAGTAAAACATAATAATTTAAAGGAAATGGAGGAAAACGTATGAATGAAGTAAAAAAACCGAAGAAACCCCTGATTTATTACTACTTTGTGGTTATATTGATTCTGATACTGTTTAATGCTCTTGCCGTACCGAGTCTGATGGAGCACAGGATTCATAAAGTCGACTATAACACCTTTATTCAAATGACAGAAAAACGCAAAGTTGGACAGGTAGAGATAAAAGAAAAAGATAATTCAATTGTATTTACAGACAAAAAAGAAAAAAAGATTTATAAAACAGCAATGGTTAGCGATCCTGATTTAACCAAAAGATTGTATAAATCCGGGGTTTCTTTTTCTGGTGAAGAGATTGAACAGACATCACCGATTGTAAGTTTTCTTACAACATGGATTTTACCACTGGTTATTTTCGTAGGATTTGGTGAATTTATGTCAAGAAAGATGATGAAACGTGCGGGTGGAAAGAATTCCATGAGTTTTGGTATGGGAAAAAGCAGTGCCAAAGTTTATGTGAAATCATCCAACGGAATCAAATTTGATGATGTCGCAGGAGAAGATGAAGCAAAGGAAAATCTGTCAGAGATTGTAGATTATCTGCATAATCCTGATAAGTATAAAGAGATTGGAGCTTCCATGCCCAAAGGAATCCTTCTTGTAGGACCTCCGGGAACTGGAAAAACAATGCTTGCAAAGGCGGTTGCCGGAGAAGCAGATGTACCATTTTTCTCTATTTCTGGTTCAGAATTTGTAGAGATGTTTGTCGGAATGGGTGCGTCAAAAGTCAGAGATTTATTTTCTCAGGCAAAAGAGAAAGCACCCTGTATCGTATTTATTGATGAGATTGATGCCATCGGTAAGAAACGAGATGGGAACATTGGTGGAAATGATGAACGAGAGCAGACATTGAACCAGCTGTTAACAGAAATGGATGGTTTTGAAGGAAATAATGGAGTTATGATTTTGGCAGCGACAAACCGTCCGGAATCATTAGACCCTGCATTATTACGTCCAGGACGTTTTGATCGTCGCGTTCCAGTAGAACTTCCGGATTTGAAGGGAAGAGAAGAAATTCTAAAAGTCCATACAAAGAAAGTAAAAGTAGCAGATAACATTGATTATAATAAAGTAGCAAGAATGGCATCTGGAGCATCTGGAGCAGAACTTGCTAATATTGTAAATGAAGCAGCACTTCGAGCAGTCAGAGATCACAGGGAATATGCAACACAGGAAGAGGGATTGAGATCAGAGGGGATGAGTTTGATCTGCGCAGAGTTTTGGTAAGGGAAAACAGGAAAGCGGTTTTTGAGAAGGATGGGAAAGAAGAGGAATCCTTTGCGGACTATCGGATTGAACCGGAATTTTATACAAGACTGATCAGACAATATCATAAAAAGACGGTAGATAAAGTGATCTATTGTGTGCAAAGACTGGAAAGAAAAGTTGCATCTCAGATGAATGATTATACATTTTGTATGGCAGTGGAATATGTCAGCAACCAGATCAATCGATTGAAAAAAGAGTGTTTTCTACAGGATAATATGATCAATCGTCTGGCGTTGGTTGATGAGATCACGGATTGGGCGGATTATCTGATCACGTGTTTAAATAGCGCGTTTAAAATGAATATCGACCCGAGAGAAGGGCTGTATTTATATATTTTACTTTTGGCAGTGGAAGTACAAAACAGTAGCAGGATCGTAAATAAAAAGTTTTTGTTAGAGGAAGAAATCTGTATTCAGGATGTAACAGAAGATATGATTGAATACATTTCATCCATTGTAGGCAAAAATTTTAAAGAAGATATGCTGCTAAAGACGAGTGTAGCATTATTTTTAAATAGTTCTTTAGTGAGAGTAAAGTTTGGATTTGAGATTCATAATCCATTTTTGGAAGAGATCAAACACAGATACCCGGCAATCTTTTCTGCATGTTTTACTTCTAGTCAGGTATATGAAAAGCTGATCGGAGCATTCCCATCAGAAGATGAGATTTCTTATATGGCAGTTTTATTTGAAGGAGCGATGGAAGCAAAGAAACGAAATATCAATACCGTTGTTGTAGGAAGCGGCGGGATGGGAATTGGGCAGATCATTGCAAGAAAGATTGAAGATCATATTCCAGAGATTAATGTAACTTCTGTACTTCCGGCAAATTCGGCAGTGATGATCGAAGAAGAGACAATGAGTAAAGAAGAGATTCTCAAAAAAGGCTGCGAGCTGCTGTATGAAAAGGATATGTAAAACAAGGATTTTATGAAGATGTATTAAAGAGAGAAAAAATCAGTGCATCAGTGCTTGGCGGAGGAGTTGCACTTCCTCATGGAATGGCTAATCTGGTGATCAAACCGGCAGTTGTCGTGATCAAATGTGCACAAAGAACCGAATGGCAGGATGGTTGTGTGGATATCGTATTTTTATTAGCGCTTAATTTTGAAGATATCAAATCAACGAGAGCCTTTTTCTCATCTTTTTATGAGATGACAATGGAAAAGAATACGGCGTTGATGATAAGAAAAGCAGAGACAAAAGAAGAAATCATGAATGTCATTATGAATAGTCTTTATGAAACAGAATAGAAATTATCGATAAAAAATGATATGATAAAGATAAAATGAGAGGGGGATTGGAAGAAAATGTTTGTAGAAGAACGACACCAGGAAATATTACGCTTGTTAAATGAGAATGAAAAAGTAAAAGTCAAAGAACTGAGCAAACGGTTTGAAGTGACAGAAGACTGTATTCGAAAAGACTTAGCGAGTATGGAAGCAAAGAATCTGTTAAAAAGAACCTATGGAGGAGCAGTTCTTCCTGATACTTTACATCCGGGACATAATAATATCGTATCAACAAGAAAAGATAAGAATATAAAAGAAAAAAGAAAGATTGCAAAGAAAGCAGTGGAATTGATTCACGATGGGGATATGATCTTTCTTGATACATCTACAACGAACATTGAATTGGCAAAAGAGATCATAGAGCGTAGATTAGAAGTTACAGTCGTAAGCTGTATGCTTGATATCGCAGAAGTATTTGCAACGACAAAAAATGTAAAATTTATTCTTCTTGGAGGAGAATTTAATCGTTCACAGAACGGATTTTTAGGGGAACTTATGTTGCAGATGATGGATAATTTCCGATTTGATATTTGCTTTATGGGAGTTGTAGGGGCAGATCTTGTTGAGAATGAGATCATGACCTATGTTCCTGAAGATGGAATCATGAAACATAATGCCGTCAAAAAAAGCAGTAAGTGCTATCTTATGATGGAAAGCCATAAATTTGATTTTAGGGCAAATTATGTATATGCAACATTCGATGATGTAGATGGCATCGTCTGTGAGAGTGAACTATCCAAAGATATTCAGGATAAATTAGAGACATATCAGACAAAAATCATATAAAAATCATTGGAGTAGAGAATTGTTTTTTTATTCTTTACTCTTTTTTTGTCTGAAATTTAAGAAAAAATAGAAAAATATATTGAAAAATAATAATAAACAAGATATAATAATAAAAAACAATAATAAGAGCGAAGAATTAGAAAGGACGAATTCTATGGATGGATTATATCAGACACAACGAATCAAAGATTTAAAAGATAAAATGTTATCAGAGCCAAGATACGCATCAATCGAACAGGCACTGATCATAACAAAGACATATCAGGAAAATGAAGATGATCCAAGAATCATTCAGAGAGCCAAAGCATTGAAAGCTGCCTTGGAGGAGATGGAGATTCGTGTGGAACCAGATGAACTGATCGTTGGAAACCGTACTGCAGGAGTTCGTTATGGAGTTGTATTTCCAGAGAGTGGAAGTACATGGGTCGATAAAGAATTTGAGACACTTCCAACAAGACCACAGGATCGATTTAATGTACATCAGGAAGATATTGAGACATTCCGCAAGGTGATCAAACCATACTGGAAAGGAAAATCTTTAGAAGATGTTTTAAATGACAGATATGGAAAAGAAATTAATGAGATTGCAAAGGTTGTAAAGATCAATCAGAAAGACCATGCACAGGGACATATCTGTCCAAACTGTGTCAAATGGTTACATATGGGACCTCAGGGATTACTTGATCAGGCAGAAGAGAAATTAAAAGACTGCAGGGAAGACCAGAAAGATTTCTATGAGAGCGTAAAGATCGTTATGGAAGGTGCCAAACACTTTATGGTGCGCTACCATGATTTGATCATGGAAATGTCAGAGAAAGAAAGTGATGAGGCAAAGAGAGCAGAAATGATACAGGTAGCACAAAACTGTAAGAATATTTCTGAAAGACCCGTACAGACATTCCATGAAGCAGTACAGTCTACATGGTTCTTATTTGTCATCTTACAGATGGAATCCAATGCATCTTCATTTTCCCCAGGAAGGTTAGACAGACACTTAGCCCCTTACTATGAAAAGGATATCAAAGAAGGAACATTAGATAAGCAGAAAGCATTAGAGATCATTGAATGTCTGTGGTTAAAATTCAATGAGATCGTATACATGAGAAATTTTCACGGAGCTAAATATTTTGCAGGATTCCCAATTGGATTTAACATTGCAGTTGGTGGTCAGGATGAAGATGGAAATGATACATACAACGATCTTTCTTTCTTATTCTTAGAATCCCAGAAACATTTAGGACTTCCACAGCCAAACCTTTCTGTCAGACTTCATGAAGGTACTTCTGATGAATTATTAAAAGAAGCAGTCAGAGTCGTAGCAAAGGGAAGTGGAATGCCACAGTTTTTCAATGACAAAGCTGTTATTCCATCCATTCAGGAATTAGGAATCGAAGAAAAAGATGCCAGAGACTATGCAATTGTTGGATGCGTAGAATTAACAACGCAGGGAAATAACCTTGGATGGAGTGATTCTGCAATGTTTAATCTAAACAAAGCACTGGAAGTGACATTAACAGGTGGAACATGCCTCTTAACAGGCGAAAAGATTGCACCAGATTACGGAAACCTTGAAACATATGAGACATTTGAAGATCTGGAAGAAGCATTCAAGAAACAGATTGATTATTTTATGGATAAGATGATCCTTGCATGCGAAGAAGTAGAGAAAGCACATATTGATCTTCTTCCATCTCCGTTCTTATCAGCATCTATTGAAAACTGTATGGAAAATGGAATGGACGTTACAGCAGGTGGCGCAAAGTATAATTTGTCTGGAATTCAGATGATTCAGGTCGCAAATCTTGCTGACAGCCTTGCAGCTATCAAACAGTTAGTATATGATGAAAAGAAGTGTACACAAAAAGAAATGCTTGATGCATTAAAGAACAATTTTGAAGGATATGAAATCTTAAGAGCAATGTGCGTCAATAAAGTTCCTAAGTACGGAAATGACATAGATGAAGTCGATAAACAGGGAACAAAATGGGCAGATTACTTCAAGAACCGATTAAGAACATTTAAAAACTATCGAAAAGGACCATACCACACAGGAATGTATACCGTATCTGCTCACGTACCAATGGGTGAGAATGTTGGGGCAACACCAGATGGAAGATATGCCAGAGAGCCGCTGGCAGATGGAGGAATGTCACCAGTATACGGAAGAGACATCAAGGGACCAACAGCTGTATTAAAATCCGTATCAAAACTTGATAAGACACTGACAACAAACGGTGGATTATTAAATATGAAATTCCTGCCTGAGTTTTTTAAGACAGAGACAGGAATCGATAAGTTTGCGAATTTCTTAAGAACTTTTGTAGATCTTGAGATTCCACATATCCAGTTTAACGTAGTAAGGAAGGAAGACCTGCTCGCAGCAAAGAAGAATCCAGAACAGTACCGCGGATTGACAGTAAGAGTTGCAGGTTATACAGCCTATTTCACAGAATTGGCCGATGAACTGCAAAATGAGATCATCGCTAGAACAAGTTATGGAGATATTTAAGATGACAGGAAAAGTATTTGATATTCGCAGATTTTCAACTCACGATGGAGATGGAATTCGTACCACGGTATTTTTAAAAGGATGTCCGTTGAAATGTGTCTGGTGCCAGAATCCAGAAGGAATTTCTATCCGCAGGAGACCGATGTATTTTGAAAACCGCTGCATGCATTGTAAGACATGTATCGCAAGATCAAAAGATGGAGGCGTTGCACTGGAAAATGATCAGATACACATTCATCCACACAGGAAAGAAGATTGGAACGATATCATAGACTGGTGTCCAACAGGGGCGATCGCCATGGATTCAAGAGATATGAGTGTAGAAATGGTCATGGAAGAGATCCGCAAAGATAAAGCATTCTATCGCCATGGAAACGGTGGTGTTACGATTTCTGGAGGAGAGCCATTATTGCAATGGAAATTTACAAAAGAGTTGTTGATAGCATGCAAAAAAGAAGGAATTCATACAGCAATCGAGACATCCCTATATGCAGATCAGAAAGTGATCAAGGAGCTGCTGCCATATTTAGACCGTATTTTTGCAGACTTTAAACTGGCAACAGAAAAAAATCATATGTATTACACCGGAGTTTCAAACCACAAGATCAAAGACAATATCAGATACTTATTAGAGACATCAAACAGAGATAAAGTGATCATAAGAACACCGATGATCCCAGGCATGACTGCGACCAAAGACAATATCAAAGGTATTGCAAAATATTTAAATGGAATTTATCAGTATGTTTCTTATGAGATATTAAACTATAATCCGCTGGCAGAGGCAAAATACCATCTGGTAGATAAAAAATACTGCTTTGAAGAGAATCCGAAACTGTATACCAAAGAGCAGATGCAGGAATTTAAAACATGGGCAGTCGAAGGTGGATTAGAAAACATCATTATTGAATCATGATAAATAAAATAATGTATAAAAAAAGAGCATCAGGAAGATAACTATAAAAAGTTTTATTTTCCCGATGCTCCTTTTTATGCTTCCAGCTGCTTTCCAAGAAAGTTTGAAGCAATCTGTGTGATCTTTAGCTCATGCTCAGTCAATTGTTCTTCGGCCGAAAGAATACACACAAATCCAACTGCTTCACTCTCAGAGATGATCGTAGATAAACACAGATAATGAAAACTTTCTGGAAAGTCAGCGATCAATGGGAAGAAATCTTCTTTGTCATGATCGGTCAATAAATTTTTGCGTTCCGACAAAGCTTCTTCTGCTTTCTCATGAAGCAGCTTGCCAAGAAGCTTTTTGGCATTCGGGCCGGCAGCAGCGATCACACAATCCTGGTCACAGATACATACAGTATATGGAACCTGTGCTGCGATAGCCTCGGCATACTGTTTAGCATTATTTCCCATCTCACCGATCGGTGAGTATTTTTTTAATATGATATCTCCATCTTTTTCTGTAAATATTTCTAAAGGATCGCTTTCTCTGATATGCATTGTTTTTCGTATTTCCTTTGGTATAACGATCCGGCCAAGGTCATCAATTCTTCGTATAATACCTGTAGCTCTCATTTTTTATGATCCTCCATTGTGTATTTTCTGTTTTCTTGTATGTTCGTAGTATTTGTAAAATCATTGGTTTTATACCCGGATTATGGTATAATATTTCATTAACAAAGAAAAGGAGAAAGGTAATGAAATTTCATACACAATTAAAGGGAAAAGATATTTTTAAGTTCTCTTTGGCGTATACTTATTCAGGGTTACAGGGGCTTTTAACGATTTTTATACTGGCCATTGGAATTTATACGATTGCTACAGGAATCAGTAGTCCACAAGGACAGACCAATATAATTTTTGGTGTGATCGTTATGGTATTATTTCTTGTGATCAATCCATTAATGTTATATGTAAAAGCAAAGAAACAGGCAATCGAAAATCCTGTATATAAGAAACCAACCTACTATACTTTAAAAGAAGAAGGTATTTTCGTAGAAGTTGGAGAAGAAAGTGCTACAATTGAATGGGGAAGAGTCTTTAAGATCACTCATTTTATGGGGTTGACATTATTATATACAGCAAAAAGACAGGCATTTGTATTTCCGGATTATGAATTTGGAAGTGATAAAGATAAGTTTGTATCGTATATGGAAGAACATGTACAAAATGCAAGGAAACAGATGAGTCAGCCGGCTGCAGGAAGTATTTCAAAATATTCCAAAGCAGCGCTAGACGAAGAAGATAAAGATAGTCAAGAAAATATAGAACAGTCAGAATCAGAGGAATCAAAGGAGAAATAAGATGATCGTACAAAGTTTTTGTGCAGAAGATACTTATGAGATCGGCAAGAAGATCGGACAGGAAGCGGCTCCAGGAGAGGTGATCTGTTTGTACGGAGATCTTGGAGTAGGAAAGACCGTGTTTACAAAGGGACTGGCAGATGGTTTAGGTATCACAGAGCCAATTCAGAGTCCAACATTTACGATCGTAAGAGAATATGAAGAAGGAAGACTTCCATTATATCATTTTGATGTTTACCGTATTGGAGATATTGAAGAGATGGATGAGATCGGATATGAAGATTATGTTTATGGAGAAGGCGTATGCCTGATCGAATGGGCGAATCTGATTGAGGAGATCTTGCCGGATCATTATAAGAAGGTAACGATCCGTAAAGATTTGGAAAAAGGATTTGATTATCGAGAGATTGAGATGGAGGAAGAATAGATGAAATTATTAGTATTAGATAGTTCTGGCCTCGTAGCTTCTGTAGCGTTGATCGAAGATGACCGACTGATCGCAGAATATACGACTGGAAACAAACTGACACATTCTCAGACGTTACTTCCAATGTTAGATGAAGTGATCAAGAGAACGTCTTTTGAGATGAAAGACATTGATGCAATCGCAGTAGCAAAAGGTCCTGGGTCATTTACAGGACTTCGAATTGGTGCAGCGACAGCGAAAGGACTTGGACTGGCACTTGATAAACCAATCGTTCCTGTACCAACGGTAGATGGACTTGCCTATCAGTTGTTTGGAGTGTCCAGTATCATTTGTCCAATGATGGATGCGAGAAGAAAACAGGTGTATACAGGATTTTACAGATTTGAAGGCAGTGAGATGAAAGTCTTAAAAGAACAGTGTGCACAGAGTGTGGAAGATACATTAAACCAATTAAAAGAATATGGGGAACCGGTCATTTTCTTAGGAGACGGTGTACCTGTATATAAAGAAGATATTGTTGAGAAGATGGGAAATCTGGCAATTTTTGCGCCAGCTCATGCGAATCGTCAGAGAGCAGCAGCTGTTGGAGCACTTGCCCAGGTTTATTTTGAACAGGGAATTTATGAAAGTGCAGATGAATTTGTGCCAGAATATTTAAGAAAATCTCAGGCAGAACGAGAGAGAGAAGAGAGACTTCATGGACAAAAATAATTCATCAGCAAGAGAATGGCATGTAAGGAAAGCAGTACCAGAAGAACTGAAAATGATCGCAGAGATTGAAAAGCTTTCATTTAACAGACCATGGAGTCTTGAAAGCATAGAGTCATTTTATTATAGAAAGACAAGCGATATCTATGTATGGAGAGATCGAAACCGTATCAGTGGATATATTATCGCAGAGCATGTTCTTGAACAGGCAGAATTACATAGAATTGCAATTGTTCCATTTATAAGGAAAATGGGAATCGGAACCCTTTTGTTTCAGGAATTTCAAAGGAGATATCGGGAGAAAGGGGTAGAGACGATTTATCTGGAAGTAAGAGAGTCAAATGAAGCAGCATGGAAGTTTTATTTAAAGAATGGGTTTGAAGAATACGGACGCAGAGCAAAGTATTATAAAGATCCGATCGAAGATGCTGTATTAATGTTCTGGGATGCTTCAGCCAATGACCAATCATTCCCACTAGATTCTTGTGAGGCGACTTCTTATAATGAAGAACGTAAGGAGGAGAATGAGATGAAGTGTAATGTATGTGGTCAGTTATTAAAAGATAAGTCAGATTATATAGAAATCAAAAAAGAATGGGGATATTTCTCAGATAAAGATACGCAGATCCATGAATTTAAAATTTGTGAGAGATGTTATGACCGTATTGTAAAACAATTTGAGATTCCACCCAAAGTAACTGAAAAGAGTGAAATATTATCATAAAAGGTGATTTATGTTAGATGTATGTTTACTGGGGACTGGCGGAATGATGCCGCTTCCCTATAGAAAATTAACCGCATGTATGACAAGATTTAATGGACATAGTCTGCTGATTGATTGCGGAGAAGGAACACAGGTAGGAATTAAAGAGCGAGGATGGAGTGTAAAACCATTAGATGCGATCTGCTTTACACATTTTCATGCAGACCATATCAGTGGGCTTCCAGGCTTATTATTAACACTTGGGAATGCAGAACGAACAGAGCCTCTGTTGATCATTGGACCAAGGGGTGTGGAGAAGGTTGTGAATTCACTGCGTGTGATCGCACCAGAACTGCCATTTCCGATTGAATTTTATGAATTAACAGAAAAAGAGCACGTCATAGAGATGGATGGATATAAGATCGAGGCCTTCCATGTAAAACATAACGTGCCTTGTTATGGTTACAATATGATCATTCCAAGAGCAGGAAAATTTGATCCTGTCAAAGCAAAGGAAAATGATATTCCAATGAAATACTGGAACAGACTCCAGAAGGGAGAGACTGTGGAAAGTGAAGATGGCCGAGTACTTACAAGTGATATGATCCTTGGTGAACCAAGACCAGGAATTAAACTGACATATTGTACAGATACAAGACCTGTTCCAATCATTTCAGAGCATGCAAAGAACGCAGATTTATTTATCTGTGAAGGAATGTATGGAGAAGAAGGAAAAGAAAAGAAAGCAAGAGAATACAAGCATATGACATTTTACGAAGCAGCACACCTTGCAAAGGAAGCAGATGTAAAACAAATGTGGTTAACGCATTATAGTCCGTCTCTTGTTCGAGCTGAAGAATTTATGGGAAAAGTGAAATCTATTTTCCCAAGAGCAAAAGCTGGAAAAGACGGAAAGACGATAACTTTAGATTTTCAGGAAGAATAGGAGTATGATACGATGAGTGATAACATTAAGATTCTGGCAATCGAATCTTCCTGCGATGAGACAGCGGCAGCAGTTGTAGAGAATGGAAGGACAGTAAGATCCAATATTATTTCATCTCAGATCGAACTGCATAAACTATACGGAGGCGTTGTCCCTGAGATTGCCTCAAGAAAACATGTAGAGAAAGTGAATTTTGTAGTAAGAGAAGCATTAAAAGAAGCAGGAGAAACATTAGACAGTATTGATGCGATTGCGGTTACTTATGGACCGGGACTGGTTGGAGCACTCTTAGTAGGAGTCGCAGAAGCAAAAGCACTTGCATTTGCAAAGAATAAACCATTGGTAGGAGTGCATCATATTGAAGGGCACATTTGCGCCAATTATATCGAACATCCAGACTTAGAACCACCATTTTTATGTCTGGTTGTATCTGGAGGGCATACTCATCTTGTGGATGTCAAAGATTATGGCAAATACGAGATCATTGGATGCACAAGAGACGATGCAGCAGGAGAAGCTTTTGATAAAGTAGCACGTGCGATCGGTCTTGGATATCCAGGAGGGCCTAAGATCGAAGCTTTGGCAAAAGAAGGGGATAAGAACGCAATTGCATTCCCTAGAGCCAAAGTAAATGATTCCAAGATGGATTTTAGTTTTAGCGGACTGAAATCTTCTGTATTAAATTATTTAAATAAATGTGAGATGAAAGGGGAAGAGGTAAATCGCGCAGATGTCGCAGCATCTTTCCAGGAAGCAGTAGTTGATGTTTTAAGTTCTCATGGGGTAGAAGCGGCGAAAGAATTAGGATACAAGAAACTTGCAATCGCTGGTGGAGTTGCGTCTAATGGAGCATTTCGTGCAAAAATGATCGAGAGATGCAAGGAAGCAGGAATTGAATTCTACCATCCATCTCCTATTTTCTGCACAGATAATGCAGCTATGATCGGAGTCTGTGGATACTATGACTATATCAATGGAGTAAGAAGCGGTTTGGATCTTAACGCGGTACCTGGATTAAAGATTGGTACCAGACAGGGGTAATTTATGAGAAATAAGGTTGCAGCCATCGTTTTGGCAGCAGGAGAAGGAAAACGAATGGGGAGCGGGATTCCCAAACAATATATGCTGATCAAATCAAGGCCTTTGGTGTACTATGCGCTGAAGGCTTTTGAGGAGAGCCCTGTAGATGAGGTGATCCTTGTCACGGGAGAAGATGAGATTGATTACTGCCAGAAATATATTGTGGACAGATATAAGTTTCATAAAGTAACAAAGATCGTAGCAGGTGGATGGGAGCGCTATGCATCTGTTTATAATGGACTGCAGGCTTTAGAAGATACAGATTATGTTCTGATCCACGATGGAGCCCGTCCAATGGTAAATGAACAATTGATCCGTAAATGCATCAGAAGTGTCATTAAATATAAGGCATGTGTTGTTGGTATGCCATGTAAAGATACGATAAAAGTAGTAGATGAAGATAACTATGCCATTCATACACCAGACAGAAAGACACTGTGGCAGGTTCAGACACCACAGTGCTTTGAGTATAAACTGGTAAAAGAAGCATATGAAGCATTGATGGAAAGTAAGAATGATAAAGCAACCGATGATGCGATGGTAGTAGAGACTTATGCAAATGTTCCAGTAAAGTTAATTGAAGGCGGATACGATAATATTAAGATGACAACACCAGAAGATGTAAGGATCGCTGGAGGTCTTATGCATGTAAAACCGCTGTTTCACTGGCTTCACGAGATTCATGATAAGATGATCTATGTCCAGATGAAGGCTTATAAACGACGTTTTAAGAAGAAAAAACAAAAAAAAATAAAAAAAGTTTGAAAAAAGTGTTGACATATGTATTTAGAACTGGTATTATAAACAAGTCGTCGCGTGAGACACACAAAACGACAACAACAAAATACGTTATGGAGAGGTATCGAAGTGGTCATAACGAGGCGGTCTTGAAAACCGTTTGTCCGCAA
>ERZ1035025.286-NODE-286-length-36666-cov-4.258857_pt1 | contig 36666 bp, 32 predicted proteins | sample MGYA00520619_ERZ1035025 | MGnify/ENA primary metagenome ERZ1035025 (study PRJEB33766, sample SAMN09781742) | gut metagenome | biome: gut microbiome | host: Homo sapiens | place: Madagascar | study: EMG produced TPA metagenomics assembly of the PRJNA485056 data set...
CACCTCTGCCGACCGGTGCCCTTGCCTGCAGGCTGGAACGCGGAAAAAACCATCCTGCTTAACGTTCAGAACCTCATCACCGACGCCGCCTGTGCATAAAGGTGGAACCTTTGGACGACTTCGTCACTGGGGATAAAAATGATAAAAAAAGTACGTGAAATAAAGCTGCATAACTACGTTTGTTATGGTCTTGCTGATGTAATAGGCTCTGGCGCGTTCACGCTGGTGAGCGCATGGTTACTCTTCTTCCTGACCACCTTCTGCGGCTTAACGCCGATTGAAGCAGGCTCGCTGTTTGCCGTGGCGCGCATTGTCGACGTCATCATGTGTCCGCTGATGGGCTATGTCTCCGATAACTTCCATAAAACCCGGCTGGGCCGTCGTTTTGGTCGTCGCCGCTTCTTCTTGTTGGTCAGTATTCCACTGGTGTCGGTCTACAGCCTGCTGTGGGTAGAGGGGTTTAACTACTGGATCTATCTGCTGGTCTATATTCTGTTCGAAATCGTCTATTCGATGATTATTATCCCTTACGATACGCTCTCAGCAGAAATGACCTCCGATTTTAGCAAGCGTTCGAAGCTGACCAGCGCCCGTATGTATATCGCCCAACTGGCGGGATTTGCCGCCGCCTTTCTGCCGGGACGCCTGGTGGCTTATTTTGGTTCAGACTCCGCAGATTCGTTCTTTTATGCCGGCGCGATCTTCACGCTCTCATTTATGGTCGTCCTGTTCTTTGTCTACTTCGGTACCTGGGAACGCTCGCTTGATGAGATGGAGCAATGCGAGCGTCACGTTGACGAGGGGGAAAAGCAGCCGCTCCTCGCCCGCGTTCACGCCATCTGCTACGACTTCCTGTCCACGCTGAAAATAAAAACCTTCCGCTCGCACCTGGGGATGTATCTGGGCGGCTCAGTTGCCCAGGATATCTTCAATTCGGTATTTACCTACTTCGTCGTCTTCGCCCTGATGACCTCCCCGGTCGTGGCCTCCAACCTCCTGGCGACCATCAACGGCATGCAGTTCTTTGGCGTCGGTGTAGCAACCTGGCTCACGCTGCGTTTCTCACCTTCACGCGCGTTCGCCACCCAGGCAACACTCGCTCTTCTCGCTTTTCTCCTTTTCGGCGCGGCATGGGTAAACGGCTCTACCAGTATGGCCCTGCTCTATCTGACGGCAGGGATTGCGGGTCTGGCGCGCGGGGGGATCTACGCGATCCCGTGGAACAACTACACCTTTGTGGCGGACGTGGATGAAATCCTTACCTGCAGCCGCCGCGAAGGGATCTTTGCTGGCTTTATGAGCCTGTTGCGTAAAGCCTCCCAGGCGCTGTCAATCTTCCTGGTCGGCGTTGCGTTGCAACTCTCCGGCTTCGTTTCAGGGCAGAGCCACCAGCCGGGAACGGCCATCACAATGATCGTGATTATCATGATTGCGCTCCCCGTTGTGCTCATGCTCTGGGGGATATGGTCGGCCTTCCAGTTCAAGGTGAACAGCCGTACTCATGCCATCCTTAACGAGGAGGTTGCACGCCTCAAACGTGGCGAAAAGAAAGACGCTGTCAGCGCTGAAAACAGAGCCGTGATTGAAAGTCTTACCGGCTTACCTTACGAGCAGTGCTGGGGGCAGAACACGGTGGGCCACGTCAATCGTAGCCAGATGAAATCCCGTTCGACCGTACAACTGAAAAATGCCTGATGTTCCGGGCGGGCAACCGTGCCCGCCCGGCAGGAAGAAGAGAACAACATGACTGAACATAACCTGGTGATGCAACAAGGGATATGGGCGCGGATAGGATTACCCCGGGAGCTTAGCTGGGGATTCATCGGTGTTTTTTTATTTATAACCGGAGCGACCATCGAACAAAGCTGGTTGGCTTCACTTTTGCAGCAGCGGGGCTTTGATCCTGTTGAAATTAGCCTGCTCTCATCTATCTTCGGCCTGTGCGTTGCCGCTGTCTCCTGGTTTTCCGGTATCGGAGCAGGTGTGCTGGGGGTGCGCCGGCTGATGTGGATCGCGACGGTGGTCTATTTTATCGGCTCGGTGCCCTTTATTTTTGTTGCCCTCCCCCAGAATAACTATCCGCTCATGGTCGCAACCTACGCACTACGCGGGGTGGCTTACCCGCTGTTTGCCTACTCGTTTCTGGTATGGATAAACCAGCGCTGCGAAAGCCGTATTTTAGGCCGTGCGGTCTCCTGGTTCTGGATAGCCTTCGGTGTCGGAATGACAATTGTTGGCCCGTGGTACTCCAGCATGATGCTGGCCCGCATAGGCGAAACGGGCACGCTGTTGAGCGGCTTCGCGTTTGTTCTTTGCGGCGGGTTTTGTGCACTGGTCCTCAACCACGACCGGCCCGTTTTCAGGGACGGTTATCCGCTGAGAACAGCGCTTCTGGAGGGGATTATCGTCCTGGTGCGAGAGCCGAAAATGCGTCTGGCGGTCGTGGTGAAAACCATCAATGACATCGGTAAATTTTCGCTGGTGATCCTGATGCCGGTCTATTTACCGCAATTTGGCTTTAGCATTGCCGAGTGGCTAACAGTCTGGGGCCTGGTCAATATTGTGAATATTTTCGCCAGCTATCTGTTTGGCTGGCTGGGCGATTGCCTGGGCTGGCGAAAAACGGTGATGTGGTTTTCCGGTACGCTATGCGGCGTAGCCTCCATCGCGGTGTGTTATGCCCCCGTGCTGTTTGGCCACAGCACCGTCGCCCTGTTTCTGGCGCTCGCCCTTTACGCTATCGGCCTGGGGGCGTTTGGCCCGCTGAGCGCCCTGATCCCCTCGCTGCTGCCGGAAAACAAAGGGGCGGCGATCTCCTGTCTCAACCTTGGTTCGGGACTAAGCAATTTCGCCGGCCCCTTCATCGTCACCGTGTGCGTCGCGCCATTGGGTGTGGAAGGGACATTGTGGGTGATAGCCGTACTCTATTTCGCCGCCAGCCTGATGACGGTACCGCTGCGCCTACCGGAAACGGCGGCACGGCCGAACGCTTAAGCCGTTTCATCGCCTGCCAGTTTTTTTACCGCTCGCCCAAACGCCTCAATTGCCAGAGCGACATCCTCAGCCATCACCGATTCCGCCGGATGGTGGCTGACCCCGCCCCTGCAGCGCACAAACAGCATCCCCACCGGCCAGCGTTCCGCCAGGGCGATGGTGTCATGCCCGGCGCCGCTGGGCAGGGATAACGAGCGCCCCTGCACCGATTCAACGGCGTCGCCCAGCAGGTGCTGCAAACGCGCATCGCATGGCGTGGCGGCGATCCGGTAAAACTCCTCGGCGCTGAAGCTCAGCCCGCGACGAGCGGCAATCGCCTGCGCCTGCGCCAGCAGCTCAGCGAGCAGCGCGTCAAGCGGGGCATCCTGCGGGCCGCGAATATCCAGTGAGAGCGCAACCTCGCCGGGGATGACGTTGACCGCACCGGGCAGGCAGCGCAGTTCACCGACCGTCGCCACCCGGTTGCCGCCCTGCTGTCGGGTGGTGTTTTCAATCAGCACCATCCATTCGGCGGCGGCGGCCAGGGCATCCTTACGGTGATGCATCGGCACGGTACCCGCATGCCCGGCCTCGCCGGTGAAGCGGCAGTTGAGGCGGCGCGCGCCGTTAATGGCTTCCACCACGCCCAGCGCCAGCCCTTCCTGCTCCAGACACGGCCCCTGTTCGATATGCAGTTCCAGGCAGGCGCTAAAATCGTCCTGATGACGTGCCGCGAGCGCCACGCGGGCAGGATCGAGCCCCGCCTGCACCATCGCCTGCGCCACGCTGATGCCCTGAGCATCACACGTCTCCAGCCAGCCCTGCGGCCAGGTGCCCGTCAGCCCCCGGCTGCCTAGCAGGGTGATCCCAAAACGGGTCCCCTCTTCATCACCAAAGCCGACAATCTCTATGGCCTGCGCCAGATGCACACCCTGCTGGTGCAGGCTATCCACCACTTCGATGGCGGTAAGCACCCCGAGCATGCCGTCGTAGCGCCCGGCGTTGCGTACGGTGTCCAGATGCGAGCCAAGCAGCACCGCCTGGGCCCCCTCCTGCGCGCCTTCGTAGCGTCCACAGATATTGCCCACGCTGTCCTGCCAAACGGTCATGCCCGCCTGGCGCATCCACTCTCCGACCAGCTGGTTGGCCTGCAGATGCTGCGTGGAGAGATACACCCTTGTCAGCGCATCCGGGGTTTCGCTGATGGCGGCCAGCGCGTCGGCGCGCACCATCACCCGTTCTGCCGCCGGGCTCATTGCGGCGTCTCGCGGCGATAGTGGTCCCACGCGGCCTGCATGGCGGCCCCCTGCGTGGTGGTAAATTTGAGGTAGTTCAGCACCGACTCCAGCGCGCTCAGGGTGGTCATCACGCAGTCCTTGCGCGCGTTATAGCCCATGGTGCCAATGCGCCACACTTTGCCGTGCAGCGGGCCAAACGAGGTGCCGATTTCAATCCCGAAATCCTCCAGCATCAGCTTACGCACCTGGTCGCCGTTGACGCCCTGCGGGATAACCACGCCCAGCACGTTGTTCATCTTGTGCTTCAGGTCGCCGAAGGTCTCCAGCCCCATCGCCTGAATCCCCTTCAGCAGCGCATCGCCGTGCAGCTTATGACGCGCGATGCCGTTATCCAGCCCTTCCTGCAGGATCAGCCGCGCGCATTCGCGGGCGCCAAACAGCGCGGTAGTTGCTTCGGTGTGGTGGTTCAGCCGCTCCGGCCCCCAGTAGTCCATCACCATGCCGAGATCGAAGTAGTTGGAGTAGATCATCTCCTCGTCGCCGTCGCGGTGGGCGTCGGTGCGAATGCCCTCCTCCACGCACTTGCGGCGGCGGATCGCCTCTTCCATCCGCGCGCTCAGGGTGATCGGCGACGTGCCCGACGGGCCGCCGAGGCATTTCTGCATCCCGGCCGAGACGGCATCCAGCCCCCAGGCGTCGGTCTCCAGCGCGTTACCGCCGAGCGACGCGGTGGCGTCGGTGTAAAACAGCACGTCGTAGCGGCGGCAGATCGCGCCCAGCTCCCCGAGCGGCTGCAGCATGGTGGTGGAGGTGTCGCCCTGCACGGTCAGCAGCAGGCGCGGACGAATACGTTTTATCGCATCCTCCACCTGGTCCGGGGTAAACACCTCGCCCCACGGCACCTCGATGGTATGCACCTCTGCACGGCAGCGGCGGGCAATTTCGCACAGCAGGTGGCCAAAGCGGCCAAAGACCGGCACCAACACCTTATCGCCCGGTCGAATGGCGGAAACCAGAATGGCTTCAATTCCTGCGCGGGAGGTGCCGTCCACCAGCATCGTCCAGCGGTTTTCGGTGCGGAATACGCCGCGATAGAGCGCCATCACCTCGTTCATGTAGTGGGTCATGGCCGGATCGTACTGGCCGATCAGCTGGCTCGACATGGCGCGCAGCACGCGCGGGTCGGCGTTGATCGGGCCCGGGCCCATCAGCAGGCGCTGCGGCGGGTTGATTTGCGGAAAGTGTGCGATATCCATTGTTCAGTCCTTATCAGTTGAGGCCGCGCACGGAGGAGATGAACTGCTTCAGTTCCGTGGTCTGCGGGTTGGCGAACAGCGTTTTGCTGTCGCCCTGCTCCCAGACTTTCCCCTGGTGCATAAACACCACGCGGTCGCCCACTTCGCGGGCAAAATTCATTTCATGGGTAACCAGTATGAGCGTCATCCCCTCGGCCGCCAGTTGCTCCAGCACTTTGAGCACTTCGCCCACCAGCTCCGGATCCAGCGCGGAGGTGATCTCGTCGCAGAGTAATACTTTCGGCGACATCGCCAGCGCGCGGGCTATCGCCACGCGCTGCTGCTGGCCGCCGGAGAGGCTCGACGGGTAGTAATCCAGACGATCGCCAAGGCCAACCTTCTCCAGCATCTGCTGCGCCAGCGCCCGGCATTCGGCGGCGCTTTTTTTCAGCACCCGACGCGGGGCGAGCATCACGTTCTCCAGCGCCGTCATGTGCGGGAACAGGTTGAAGCTCTGGAACACCATCCCGACCGAGCGGCTGATTTCACGCGCCTGGGAATCCCGGTCGGTAATGGTCATGCCGCCCAGCTTGATGCTGCCATCCTGATAGCCTTCCAGGCCGTTAATGCAGCGCAGCAGCGTGCTTTTGCCCGATCCGCTGCGCCCGATGATGGAGATCACCTGGCCCATGTCGATATCCAGATCGACGCCCTTGAGCACGTGGTTATCGCCGTAGTACTTCTGCACCTGATTAATGGTGATGAGAGGCATTGAATTTCGTCTCCAGATAGCGGCTGTAGCGCGACAGCGGATAACACAGAATAAAGTAGCCCAGCGCCACCAGCGCAAAGACCTTAAACGGCTGATAGGTCACGTTGGTCAGCATGGTACCGGCCTTGGTCAGCTCGACAAAACCGATAATCGACGCCAGCGCGGTGCCTTTGATCACCTGCACGGCAAAGCCGACCGTCGGCGCAATGCCGATGCGCAGCGCCTGCGGGGCGACCACGCGAAACAGGGTCTGGCCGAAGGTCAGCCCCAGGCAGCGCGAGGCTTCCCACTGCCCCTTCGGTAAAGCACGAATGCTGCCGTGCCAGATATCGAGCAGAAACGCGCTGGTGTAGAACGTCAGCGCCAGCGAGGCGGCGGTCCACGGCGAAACGTCGATACCGAACAGCGCCACGCCGAAGAAGGCCAGGAACAGCTGCATCAGCAGCGGCGTGCCCTGAAACAGCTCAATATAGCCGCGGATAATGCGCGTCACCGTGCGCCCGCCCGTCAGGCGCAGCAGCAGGAGCGGCAGCGTTACCACCGCCCCGCCGACGAACGCCACCAGCGACAGCAGCACCGTCCAGCGTCCGGCCAGCAGCAGATTGCGAATAATGTCCCAGTCGGTAAAGGTGGTCATCATGCCTGCACCCCCAGCCATTTCCGTCCTGCCGCCATCATCAGCTGGCGCAGGGTAATCGACAGCGCTAAGTAAATCCCGGTGGTCACCAGATAGACCTCAAAGCTTAAAAACGTTCTGGACTGGATCAGGTTGGCGGCGAAGGTCAGCTCTTCATAGGAGACCTGCGACACCACCGACGAGCCGAGCATCACGATGATGCACTGGCTCACCAGCGCCGGGTAAATGCGCTGCAGCGCAGGCGGCAGCACCACGCGGATAAAGGTCTGCAGGCGGGTCAGCCCCAGCACGCGACCGGCCTCCCACTGCCCTTTCGGCGTGACCTGAATGCCCGCGCGAATAATCTCGGTGCTGTAGGCGCCCAGGTTGACCACCATGGCCAGCAGCGCCGCTTCCCCCGCCGTCATCTTCAGCCCCAGGTTCGGCAGGCCGAAGACGATGAAAAACAGCTGCACCACAAACGGCGTGTTGCGGATGATCTCCACATACCCGCCCCAGATCCGGCTGTACCAGGTGGTGCGTCCGCTGCGGATCGCCGCCCCGACAATCCCTGTTGCCAGCCCGCCGACGGTAGCCATCACCGTCAGCTGAATAGTGACCCACAGCCCGGCCAGCAGCTCCGGCCAGTGCGGCCAGAGGGCGGAAAAATCAAGTTGCTCAGTCATCGGCTCAGGCGCCAAGGTTTGCCGGCAGCGGGGCTTTCAGCCATTGCTCAGACAGACCGTTCAGCGTGCCGTCCTTAATGCCCTGCTCAATCAGCGCGTCCACTTTTGCCTTCAGGGCCGGTTCGTTTTTCTTCAGACCAATGAAGCACGGCGAGTCTTTCAGCATAAAGCTCGGCACCGGGGCTTTCGCCGCGTTCTGGCGCGAAATGGCCGCTACCACCAGATTGCCGGTCGCCACGTACTGCACCTGGCCGGACAGATATGCCGACAGCGTGGTGTTGTTGTCTTCGTAGCGCTTCACGTCCGCGTCTTTCGGCGCCAGGCCGGTCAGCACCATGTCCTCCACCGCCCCACGCGTTACGCCGATGGTTTTTCCGCTGAGCGCGGCGGCATCCTTCAGTTCAGCCCCTTTCGGACCAAACACGCCGAGGAAGAACGGCGCGTAGGCGCGGCTGAAATCGATTACCTTCTCGCGCTCCGGGTTTTTACCGAGGCTGGAAATGACCAGGTCCACCTTGTCGGTTTGCAGGTACGGCACTCGGTTGGCGCTGGTCACCGGCACCAGCTGCAGCTTGAGCTTCATCTGTTTAGCGAGATAGCGCGCCATGTCGATGTCATAGCCCTGCGGCTGCAGATCGGTTCCCACCGAGCCAAACGGCGGGAAATCCTGCGGAACGGCGATGCGAATTGTGCCGCGTTTCTCAATATCCTGAAGCTGGTCAGCCTTTGCCGGCAGCTGTGTGAAGAGGCATGCTGCCCCGGCCAGTGCAATCAACAATTTTTTCATGGTGCTTCCCCGTAACGTTAACATGAAACAAAAGATTCTTTGAATGTGATTTTGCAACTAATGTGCCAGGTCAGGCGAAACGGGGGATATTGTCATAAAGCCTGATAAAGCGGGGAATGGCGAAAAGGGGGCGCTCTTTTACGCCCCGTCTGATTGCACTGTTTTAATGCAAAGCACCAGCCTGATGCCCCATTATCGCTGTTCCAGCTCGTCCAGCTGCTGGTAGAGGGAGGCAATCTCGTGAATGCGCGGGCGGCCTTTATCGAGAATGTCATGCAGGAAGGCGTTCGCCAGCAGGTTGATCAGACTGTTGACCGACGAATAGCTGTCATAGGCGGAGACGCTGTCCAGCGGGGTGCAGAGCTGCCAGCTCGCCAGCGGGAACAGGCTGTGGGCCTGCGGCTCGCACATCAGCAGCACCGGAATACCGCTGCTCTGAAGCTGCTGCATCAGCGGGCGAATGATGCGCGGGCGACGGCGGAAGGCCATCATCACCACCAGATCGTCCGGCGTTAAGTCCACCAGCTCCTCGCTCAGGCTCTGCCCCGGCTGCGGCAGCACCAGCACCTGACCGCGCGCCTGCAGCAGCTGCTGGCGCAGGTGCAGCGCCGCCGGATAGGCGTTACGCATGCCGATAATGACGATGCGCCGCGCCCTGACCATGCAGGCCATGGCGTCGGCAAACTGCTGCGCGTCGAGGGCATTGACCCATTGGGTCAGGTTAGCCATCTCCTGCTTATAGTGGCGCGCCAGCAGCGTATTGCCCTGCACCGCATCGCGATTGTCGGTGAGCGGCATCCCGCTCTGGCGCAGGGTGCGTAGCTCTTCGCGCATGTCCTTATATTTCTCATAGCCCAGACGCTTAAAAAGACGGCTCACCGTGGCTTTCGACACCCCGCTCAGCTGCGCCAGCTCGGCGCTGTTGTAGCTAATGAGGTCGTCAAAATGATCGAAAATAAAATCTGCCACCCGCTGCTCCTGCGGCGACAATGACGCGTATTGTGCTTTCAGTCGTTCATCAAGCTGTTCCATAACGCCTCTGTAACGTTTGTTTCATCTCATGCTCATTATTCATTAAGCATGCCAGCTTCTGCGGCAACTGGCATGAAACTTTTTATTCAGAACTGGAACAGCTTTTGCAGCACCTTGTGACTTTCAGGGTTACGAGGACTCTTCATGCAAAGTAATGTCTCCACACACGGTATGGCGGTTGCGCCCCACCACCTCGCCAGCCAGAGCGCGCTGGCGGTGCTGCGCGAAGGCGGCAGCGCCATCGAAGCGATGGTCGCGGCGGCGGCCACCATCGCCGTGGTCTATCCGCATATGAACGGGCTGGGCGGCGATGGCTTCTGGCTTATCGTGCCCCCGGAAGGCGATCCCATCGCCATCGATGCCAGCGGCGCGGCGGGATCGCGCGCGACGCTGGCCGCCTACGACGGGCTCACGCAGATCCCCCATCGCGGCCCCCGTGCGGCGCTGACCGTCGCCGGAACCGTCAGCGGATGGGACGAGGCGCTGAAGGTCTCGCGCGAGATGACCGGCAAGGCGCTGCCGCTGGCCCGCCTGCTGGCCGACGCTATTGACTATGCGCAAAACGGCACGCCGGTCACGGCCTCTCAGGCCCACGCCACGGCCAGTAAATTCGACGAACTGAAGGATGTTCCCGGCTTCGCGGAAACCTGGCTGGTGGACGGCAAGCCGCCGCAGGTCGGGAGCCGCTTTTACCAGCCCGCCATGGCCACGACCCTGACGCGCCTGGTGCAGGACGGTCTGGACAGCTTTTATCGCGGTCCGCTGGCGGAAGTCCTGGCTCAGGGCATGGAGACGCTGGGCCTGCCCGTGACGTGGGCCGATCTCAACGCGCACGCCGCCCGACGCACCGTGCCGCTGAAGCTCAAGCATCAGCAGGGAGAGATCTTTAACCATGCCCCGCCGACGCAGGGACTGGTCTCGCTGGCGATACTCGGCATTACCGATCGCCTGAACATGGCGGAGGCCGACGACGCCGACACCCTGCACCGCATCGTGGAAGCCACCAAGCTGGCCTTTGGCCTGCGGGATGCCCACATCACCGACCCGCGCGCGCTGAACACCGATGTTCAGCAACTGCTGGATCCCGCCGCCCTGCAGGCGCTTGCCGACAGGGTTGACGACAGCCGCGCGGCGCCGTGGGGAACCGGAAAAGGTCCCGGCGATACGGTGTGGATGGGGGTGATGGACAGCAGCGGGCTTGCCGTCTCGTTTATCCAGAGCCTTTATCACGAGTTCGGCAGCGGCGTGGTGCTGCCCGATACCGGCATCGTCTGGCAGAACCGCGGCGCATCCTTCAGCCTCGATCCCGCCCATCTTCTGGTCCTCGCGCCGGGCAAACAGCCGTTCCACACCCTGAACCCGGCGGCGGCGCGTCTGAAGGACGGTCGCGTGATGGTCTACGGATCGATGGGCGGTGACGGACAGCCGCAAACCCAGGCTGCGCTCTTTACCCGCTACGTTATCCAGGGCGTCCCCCTGCAGGAGAGCATCACCCGCCCGCGCTGGCTGCTGGGGCGCACCTGGGGACAAACCTCGGACACCCTAAAGCTTGAAGGGCGTTTTTCACCCGAGACGGTCGCGCGCCTGCAGGCACTCGGCCACGAGGTGGAGCTTTTCCCTGACTTTAGTGAAGCCATGGGCCACGCGGGCGCCATTGTCCGCCACCCCAACGGGCTGTTCGAAGGGGCATTTGACCCGCGCAGCAACGGCACAGCCGCCGGATTCTGAGGAGAAAACAATGACGACACACCAACCCGACTGGCAGCCGTACCTGGCGCAAATGGAAACCATACTCGGCGTTGAGCTGGATGACGCCCGCCGCGCCGAGCTGCAGCTGCAGTTCAGCCGCATTGCCAGCATGGCCGCCCCGCTGATGGCGCTGCCGCTCGACGACCGTCTGGAGATTGCAGGAGTGTATAAAGCATGACGCTACACGAGATGAGTATCAGCGCGATCCAGCAGGCGCTGAGCGCAGGAGAGCTGAGCGCCCACGAGATCGCCCGACAGACGCTGGAGGCGATTGCGCGCGTTAACCCGCAGATCAACGCCTGGACCACCGTGACGGAAGCACGCATGCTCGCCGAAGCCGATAATATTGATACCCTGCGACGGGAAAAGCGTCCCCTGCCGCCGCTGGCGGGCGTGCCTTATGCGGTGAAAAACCTGTTCGACGTTGCCGGTCACACCACCCTCGCCGGGGCCGAGCTGTTCAGCCAGCGCCCTGCCGCCGCGGCTGACGGCTTTGCGGTACGCCAGCTGCGCAGCGCGGGCGGGCTGCTGACCGGGATGGTCAATATGGACGCCTACGCCTACGGCTTTACCACCGAGAACAGCCACTACGGCACGACGCGTAACCCGCACGACCTGGCGCGCATTGCGGGCGGGTCGTCCGGCGGTTCAGCGGCCGCGGTGGCTGCCGGGCTGGTGCACTTTTCACTCGGCACCGACACCAACGGGTCGATTCGCGTTCCGGCCTCCCTGTGCGGCATCTACGGCCTGAAGCCCACCTTTGGCCGCCTGTCGCGCGCAGGAAGCCATCCGTTTGTCCCGAGTCTGGATCATATCGGCCCCTTCGCCCGCCGCGTGTGTGACCTGGCGTCCGTGTATGACGCCCTGCAGGGACGGGACACCAGCGACGGTTTTCAGGCCGAAAGCTCCCGGGAACAGACGCGTCCCCTGCTTGACCGCGGGCTTGACGGCCTGCGCTGCGCGGTGCTCGGCGGCTACTTCACCACCTGGTGCGACGCGGACGCCAGAGACGCCGTGGCGCGGGTGGCGAAGGCGCTCGACGTGCAGGATGAACTGGCGTTCCCGGACGCCGAGCTGGCGCGTTCCGCGGCGTTTATCATCAGCGCCGCCGAAGGGGGAAATCAGTACCTGCCCGCGCTTCGCCAGGAGCCAGCGCGTTTTGAACCGCACTCCCGCGAACGCCTGCTGGCCGGGGCGATGATCCCCTCCGCCTGGTACATTCAGGCCCAGCGGTTTCGCGCTCACGCCCGGCAGGCGTTTAAAACCTTATTCGCGCAGGCCGACGTGCTGATCACCCCGGCCACCCCGCGCAGCGCCACGCTGGCAGGCGAGCAAACCATGGAAATTAACGGTCAGCCGCTGCCCATTCGCGCCAGCATGGGGATGCTGACCCAGCCAATTTCGTTTTTGGGCCTGCCCGTGACCACCGTTCCGCTGCGCACCGCGCAGGGCGCGCCCATCGGCCTGCAGCTGATTGCCGCGCCGTTTAACGAGCAGGCCTGCCTGCGCGTCGCGCGGGTTCTGGAGGAGAGCGGCATCACCGATGCCCGTCCGGCGGAGATAGCAGCATGATGAATCACGATGACATTAACCTCCCGTGGGTGGTTGCCGAGGTGACGGCCGCGTTTTACCGCTATGAGGACGCGCTGGTGAGCAACAACGTTGCGGTGCTGGACGAGCTGTTCTGGCACGACAAAAACACGGTGCGGCTGGGGGCGGGGGAAAACCTGTACGGAATTGATGAAATCCGCGCCTTTCGCGCGGCGCGCCCCGCCGCCGGGCTGCAGCGGACGCTGCGCCACACCGTCATCACCACCTTCGGGGAGGATTATGCCGTGTGCAGCACCGAGTTTACCCGGGAGAGCACAGAACGCATTGGCCGCCAGCAGCAGACGTGGGTGCGGTTTGCCTACGGGTGGCGCATCGTGGCGGCGCAGGTGAGTTTGATGGTGTAACGCTGAAAAACCTGCCCGGTGGCGCTGCGCTTACCGGGCCTACGATGTCCCGTATGCCCTGTGGGCCCTGTAGGCCGGGTAAGGCGCAGCCGCCACCGGGCAAAACATCGCACACTTACTTCTGAAACGGATGTACCTCCCGCCAGTGGTCGGCAATCTGCTGGCGGGTACAGACCCACACCCGCTCGTGCTGCTGCACATAATCCAGGAACCGCTGCAGCGCGCGAAAACGCCCCGGTCGCCCCAGCAGGCGGCAGTGCATGCCGATGGACATCATCTTCGGCGCGCTTTCCCCCTCTTCGTACAGCACGTCAAAACTGTCCTTCAGATACGTATAAAACTGCTCGGCGGTGTTAAACCCCTGCGCGGTCGCAAAGCGCATGTCGTTCGCATCCAGCGTATATGGCACTATCAGGTGCGGTTTACGGGAGCCGTCACTGCAGGCCACCTCCGTCCAGAAGGGCAAATCGTCGCCGTAGTAGTCGCTGTCGTAGTCAAAACCACCGTGCTCCACCACCAGCTGGCGGGTGTTGGGGCTGTCGCGCCCGGTGTACCAGCCCGTTGGCGGCTTGCCAAACAGGTCGGTCAGAACATGCACCGCCTTGTGCAGGTGTTCGCGCTCCTGGCTGATGTCCATATTCTGGTAGTGGATCCAGCGCCAGCCGTGGCTGACCACGTCGTAATCCGCGGCTTTGATTGCCTCAACGATCTCCGGATGACGCGCCAGCGCCATCGCCACGCCGAAGACCGTCAACGGCAGGCCGCGTTTCTGAAATTCACTGTGGATCCGCCAGAACCCGGCGCGACTGCCGTATTCGTAGAGAGAGTCCATCGACATGTGTTTGTCCGGGTAACTGGCAGCGCCGATGATGTCCGACAGGAACTGTTCGGATCCGGCATCGCCGTGCAGAACGTGGTTTTCTGCCCCTTCTTCGTAATTGAGCACAAACTGCACGGCGATGCGCGCCTGATTCGGCCACCGCGCGTGCGGCGGGTTGCCCGCATAGCCGCGCAGATCCCGCGGATAATCCTGTTCAAAAAGCCCCATTGCCACCCCCAAAAAATTAAAATGGATTCAATGCCTGAAAATGCCCGCTTAACGGTTTGTTCTCCGGGAACGCCAGATCCCCGTGCTTGCTGGTCGACAGCCCCAGCGCCACCAGCGATTCCACCATCTTCACCGCCGCGCTGACGCCGTCGATCACCGGCACGCGCAGTTCGCGGGTCAGCTCTTGCGCCAGCGTCGCCATGCCGCCGCAGCCCAGCACGATGGCACCACAGCCATCCTCTTTCAGCGCTTGTATACAGCGCGCGCGCACTTTCTCCTGCGCCAGACCGCTGCCGTCTTCCAGCGCCAGCACCGGAAGGTCGATGGCGTGCAGCGCCGCACAATGGTCCTGAAAGCCATACTGGTGCAGCAGATGACGGGCAATGATCAGCGTGCGCGGCAGCGTGGTGACCACCGAAAAGCGCGTCGCGACCAGCGTCGCCATATGCATGGCGGCTTCGGCGATGCCGATTACCGGCCCCTGCGCCAACTCGCGCGCCGCCAGCAGGCCCGGATCGCCAAAGCAGGCGATCACGTGACCGTCCACGCCCTGCTCCCTGCCTTTTTTGATCTGCTCCAGGACACCGACGGCGGCGATGGCCTCATCAAAGTGGCCTTCTATCGACGGCACGCCCGCGCCTGGGCAGACCGCGAGGATCTCCGTTCCCGGTGCCGCCACCGCGCGGGCCGCCGCGCCGATGGTTTCCGTCATGGCGAGGCTGGTGTTGGGGTTGATCACTTGTATACAGACAGACATTACGACTCCTTGTGGCCGGCAAACAGCCGGGCAAAATCAGGCAGGCACTCGCCCGCCCGCTCGAAGCAGAGGCTGGCGACGATATGTTCAAAATGGTGCATGAGGGCATCGCTTAGCGGCTGGAGCGCCTTCTGGCGCAGCAGATCCACCAGTTGCTCGTGATCGTTGCAGCGGCAGCCCTGACGCCACGGCGCGCCCCAGGTGGCAATCACCAGCGAAGAACGCTGGCTCAGGCTGGTCACCATCTCAGTGAGCACCTGATTGCCGGAGATGGCCTGCAGCTGAATATGGAAATTGGCGGAGTGGCGGATCGCCGCCGGGCCGTCATAGGCCTCGTGCGCGTGCTGCTCCTGACGAATAATGGCCTCCAGCGCGGCAAGATGCGGCGGCTGGCAGTGCGCCAGCACGTCCGGCAGGTTAGCGACCTCCAGCAGGGCGCGGGTGCGGAAGATGTGCCGCGCCTCTTCCACCGTCGGGCTGGCGACGTGTGCACCACGCTTGGGCGTCAGGGTGACCATTTGCACAGCGGCGAGTCGTTGAAGCACCTTGCGGATGCCCGTGCGGCTCACGCCAAAGACCTCGGCCAGCGCCTCTTCCGGCAATTTGCTCCCCGGCAGCAGCTGGTGTTCGACAATCGCGGTCATCAGCGCCTGGAAGATGGATTCGTCTTTATCATGCAGGTCTGGCGCGGTCTGCAGGGCGTTTAGGTTGTTCATTCACCACTCCGAATTTTACTTTCCGTTATCGAATCGTATACATAAAAATAAAATATTGCATACAAGATTTATTATTTTGGCCTGGATCCTGCAACACCGTTTGCACTCCCACTCAACGGGTTTTCATTCACAGGAGCAGGTTTCATGCCAAACAGTCAAAACGCACAGCAAGGTACGGCCGCTGATTCCGGTGCGGTTTACAGCCCACGTCTTTGCAATGAGGATCTGGCACCGACGCGTGACCAGAACTGGAGCTGGTACAACATCTTTTCGTTCTGGATGTCGGACGTTCACAGCATGGGGGGTTATGTTGTCGCCGCGAGCTTCTTTACGCTCGGGCTGGCAAGCTGGCAGGTGCTGCTCTGCCTGCTGGTGGGGATTTGCATCGTGCAGCTGTGCGCCAACCTGGTGGCCAAACCGAGCCAGATGGCGGGCGTGCCCTATGCGGTGATCAGCCGTCAGGCGTTTGGCGTGTTCGGGGCCAATATTCCAGCGGTGATCCGCGGGCTGATTGCCTTCGCGTGGTACGGTATTCAGACCTATCTCGCCGCCAACGCGCTGATGCTGGTGGCGCTGAAGTTCTGGCCGTCGCTCTCTTCACTCACTACCGGCGCATTCCTTGGCCTGTCGCATCTGGGCTGGATCTGCTTTACCATTATGTGGGTCCTGCAGGCGATGGTCTTCTGGCACGGCATGAGCGCCATCAAGCGCTTTATTGATATCGCCGGTCCGGCGGTCTATGTGGTGATGCTGGCCCTCGCCGGCTGGATTGTATACAAGACCGGTTTTGACGGGATCTCCTTTACCCTCGCCAGCAAATCCCTGAGCGCGGGCGAGCAGACCTGGCAGATGATCACCGCCACGGCGCTGGTGGTCTCCTACTTCTCCGGTCCGCTGCTCAACTTTGGCGATTTCTCCCGCTACGGCAAAAGCATGGGTGAGATCCGCCGCGGCAACCGCTGGGGGCTGCCGTTTAACTTCCTGCTGTTCTCCATCGTCACCGTAGTGATTGTCTCTGGCACCCAGTCGCTGTTTGGCCGCATGATCACCGACCCGATTGAGACCGTCAGCCGCGTGGGCAACGATCTGGCCGTGGCGATTGGCCTGCTGACGATGATCACCGCCACCATCGGGATCAACATCGTGGCGAACTTCGTCTCCCCGGCGTTTGATTTCTCTAACTGCTCGCCGCAGAAAATCAGCTTCCGCACCGGAGGCATGATTGCCGCCGTCGGCTCGATCCTGCTCACCCCGTGGAACCTGTTCAACTCGCCGGAGCTTATCCACTACACCCTCGACGTGCTCGGGGCGTTTATCGGCCCGCTGTTCGGCATCCTGATCGCCGATTTCTACCTGATTAAACGCGGCAAGGTGTCGGTTGACGATCTGTTCGACGACACGCCAAAGGGCAAATACTGGTACCGCAACGGCTTTAACCCGAAAGCCATTGGGGCGCTGCTCCCGTCCGTTGCCGTGGGCCTGGTGATTAGCTTCATCCCGGCTCTGCATGAGGTGGCGAACTTCAGCTGGTTTATTGGCGTCTTCCTCGGCGGCGTGACCTACCGCTGGCTGGCGCGGGAAGAGCGCGAGACGGCAGGCGCGACGTCGTTTGGCTCCCGCGTGGCGACGCAAAAAGAGTAACTTTTCCCTTCGGCCGCAGCATATCTGCGGCCCGTTCATTCTGGCACCGTTCTTGCTGAGCCTTCTTACCCCCCCGCTACGCACACACGAAGGCAGGAACCATGATGGAATACCAGACTGCGATACGCGGTGCTTTTTTTGATATTGCCCGGGTCTGCGACAGCGCAGACGCCATTGCCCAGCACGCGCGCTACCTTGAGGACGGCCTGCTGTTTATCCAGCACGGAAAAATTCTGGCACAGATGCCGTGGCAGGAGGGCGAGCAGTATCTTGACCCGCACAAAGGCTATACTGACCTGCGCGGCAAGCTGCTGCTACCCGGTTTTGTCGACACCCACGTCCATTATCCGCAAACGGAGATGATTGGCGCCTTTGGCGAACAGCTGCTGGAGTGGCTGACCACCTACACCTTCCCGGTGGAGAGCCAGTTTGCCGATGAGGCCTACGCAAAAGAGATCGCCGAATTTTTCATACAGCAGCTGGTGAGCAACGGCACCACCACCGCGCTGGTGTTTTGCACGCTGCATCCGGAATCGGTCGAGGCACTGTTTACCGAGGCCCTGCGCCTGAACATGCGCCTTATCGCTGGTAAGGTGATGATGGACAGGCACGCGCCGGACTACCTGAGCGAAGACGCGAAGCAGAGCTACCGGCAGACCCGGGCGCTGATCCAGCGCTGGCATCACCGTGGACGGCTGGGCTATGCGATTACGCCGCGCTTTGCGCCGACGTCATCACCCGAGCTGCTTGCGGCGGTCAGCCTGCTCAGAGAGGAGTTCCCGGACACCTGGCTGCAGACCCACCTGAGCGAGAACCCCAACGAAGTGGCCTGGGTGAGCGATCTCTGGCCGGAGCATGAGCGCTATCTGGACGTGTATCACCACTACGGCCTGACCGGCGAGCGCAGCGTGTTTGCCCACGCGATCCATCTGCACCACAGCGAGTGGCAGTGCCTGCATGACACCGGCTCGGCGGTGGCGTTTTGCCCCACCTCTAACCTGTTTCTCGGCAGCGGGCTGTTTCGCCTGCCCGCCTGCTGGCAGCACAGGGTGCGGATGGGCATCGGCACCGACGTCGGGGCGGGCACCACCTTCAGCATGCTGCGCACGCTGGGGGAGGCCTACAAGGTGGGCCAGCTTCAGAGCTACCGCCTGCGCGCCAGCGAGGCGTTTTATCACGCCACGCTGGGCGGTGCGCACGCCCTCCGGCTGGACGATAAGATTGGCAACTTCGCGGCAGGCAAAGAGGCGGATTTCGTGGTTATCGACCCCGATGTGACACCGCTGCAGCGCCTGCGCAATCGCCGCTGCCAGGATATCTACGAGCAGCTCTTTGTGCTGATGACCCTTGGCGACGAGCGCAACATCAGCGAGACCTGGGTCAACGGCGAGCGGGTGTGGTCAACTGCCCCGGTAGGTTGACCACCCGCCGGGGGCAATCACAAACGGCAGATGGAAATGCTCGTCTGCCGTTTCTCCCGTCACAAACTCAATGTGCGCGCAGGGATAGATCGTCTTCCGGCCGGTATCGCTAAACCACGCCCCAATCTCCGCCACCAGCCGATAGCGGCCCGCGGGCAGAGAGGGAACGAACGCGGCGATGCGTCCCTGAACATTGGTCACGCCCGTGGCCAGCGTCTTCCCGTCCTGTTGCAGATGAACCGTCACGCCCTCTGCGGGCTTGCCCGTCGAAATATCGAGGATATGGGTGCTGAGTGTGCTCATTCGTGAATGACTCCTTCCAGTCGCAGCAGCGTAATTTCCCGCAGTTGTTCCAGCGCGGCACGGATTTCCTGCGCGTCGCTGTTCTCCAGCCGCGCGTGCAGGGCCTGTAATATCTCCTCGCCGCTGCGTCCTTTCGCGCGGATCAGAAAGACGCGCCCAAAGCGGGCTTCGTAGCGGGCATTACCTTCACGCAGCGCCTTGGCAAGGGCGGTATCGCGATCGTTCACCGCGCCCTGTTCCTGGCGCGACAGTGCCGCCTCCGCCGCTGAACCCGCAGGCTTTTCCCCGATGCGCGGATGGGCGCTCAGGGCTTGCGTTAAGGCCGCGTCATCCCAGCGTTGCGTCAGAGCCTGCGCCGCAATGAACAACGCGTCCCGGCTCGAATAAGGCCGCCCACTCACCAGCGCGTCGGCCCAGCCGGGTATCGCCACGCAGGGCTGAAGCAGCGTAAAAGCGTCTTTCTCAGGCAGCTGATTGAAGTCATGCAGTGCGATCATAGGTTCTCCTTGATTATCCTCCTTCAGGTTAGTGCACAAACCACGCCACTCTTGAGACAAACGTGAAACAGTCGATTCCGGATGGCTAACCAGGAAATTTTTGATTCATAAAAAGGCACGCTCACCGCGTTTGCGCACCTTAGCAGTGCAAACATCTCCCTCACAACGCCGTTTTCACCACTCTGCAGCCTGGTACGCAAATTGCTGAATGTCTTTACACCCTGCAAAAGGAGAGAAGCATGAGAGCAATCGTTATTGGTGCGGGTATTGGCGGCCTGAGCGCCGCCGTCGCGCTGAAGAAAGCGGGTATCGACTGTACCGTGTTTGAAGCCGTAAAGGAGATCAGACCCGTCGGGGCGGCCATCTCCATCTGGCCGAACGGCGTGAAATGCATGCAGCACCTCGGCATGGGCGACATCATCGAGACCTACGGCGGACCGATGCGTTTTATGGCCTATAAGGATTACCGGCGCGGCGATACCCTGACCCGCTTTAGCCTTGCCCCGCTGGTTGAGCGTACGGGCGGGCGTCCCTGCCCCGTCTCGCGCGCTGAGCTTCAGCGCGAAATGCTGGACTTCTGGGGGCGCGACAAGGTGCAGTTCGGCAAGCGCGTCGAACGCGTCCATGAAGACAAGGCTGGTGTGAGCGTCACCTTCACCGATGGCAGCACAGCTGCCGGGGATTTCCTGATTGCCGCCGACGGCAGCCACTCGGCGGTTCGCCCGTACGTGCTGGGGTACACGCCGGAGCGCCGCTACGCGGGCTACGTGAACTGGAACGGGCTGGTGAAGATTGACGAGGAGATCGCCCCGGCGCACCAGTGGACCACCTTCGTTGGCGAAGGCAAACGCGTGTCGCTGATGCCCGTCTCCGGCGGACGCTTCTACTTCTTTTTTGACGTGCCGCTTCCTGCGGGTCTGGCGGAGGATCGCACTACCCTGCGCGCCGATCTCACGGGCTACTTCCGCGGCTGGGCGCCGCCGGTGCAGACGCTTATCGCAGCGCTGGATCCTGAAACCACCAACCGGATTGAAATCCACGACATTGAGCCGTTCGACAGTCTGGTACGCGGCAACGTCGCGCTGCTGGGCGATGCCGGACACAGCACCACGCCGGATATCGGCCAGGGCGGCTGCGCAGCGATGGAAGACGCCGTGGTGCTGGGGGAATGCCTGCGTGAAAACCACAACATCACGCTGGCGCTTCGGCAGTACGAGGCGCTGCGCTGCGACCGGGTGCGCGACCTGGTGCTGAAGGCACGTAAGCGCTGCGACGTCACCCACGGCAAAGACATGGCGTTGACGCAGGCGTGGTATCAGGAGCTTCGCGAGGAGACCGGAGAGCGCATCATCAACGGTCTGTGCGAGACCATTCAGGGCGGCCCGTTAGGCTGAACGTAAGAGGGATAATGATGAAAAGAGAACCGACTCCACCCGCCCACTGTACGTTTGAGCCAGAGGACTGGCTGCGTCTGGCGAAATGCTGGCATCCGGTCGCGCGTGCCTGCGACGTCGGTCCGGCGCCGGTCAAAGCGACGCTACTGGATGAACAGCTGGTGATTTACCGCATTAACGACCAGGTCGTGGTCGCCCGTGACGTTTGCCCGCACCGCGGCGTGCCGCTGACGCTCGGCTTTCACGACGAGCACGGGATTATCTGCCCCTATCATGGCTTACGCTTTGGGGAGGACGGGCGCTGCAACCGTATTCCCTCCAGCCCCGACCAGCCTGTTCCGGCGAAGCTGAACCTGATTAACTACGCCGTGGAGGAGCGGTTCGGACTCATCTGGACCTGCCTGGCGTTTGATCCGGAGAACCCCGCGCCGCTGCCCACCATGCCGCACTGGGATGACGACGGATTTCAGCAGATTAACTGCCCGGCGTTTGAGGTCAACGGCTTTGCCGGACGTCAGGTAGAGGGTTTTCTGGACGTGGCGCACTTTGCCTGGATCCATACTGATACCTTTGCGGACCCCAATAACCCGCTGGTGCCCCACTATCAGCCGCAGGAGACGCCGTTTGGCTTCGTGGCAGATTACTGGAGCTCCGTGAGCAACTATCCCGCCAGTTCCCCCGTGCAGGCTCCGGAAGGGTTCCAGTGGTTGCGCCATTTTGAGATGCACCTGCCGTTCACCGCCACCCTGACGATTCATTTTCCGGGTGAATCGAGACTGGTCATTATGAACGCCGCATCGCCGGTGTCATCGCGCGTGACCCGCATGTTCGCCCCTATCGCCCGCAATTTTGACCTGCATATTCCGGTGGAGGATGTGCATGCCTTCAATCTGCGGATTTTTGAAGAGGACCGTCTGATGGTGGAAACCCAGCGTCCGGAAAGCCTGCCGCTGGACCTGACCCTGGAAGCGCATATCCCCGCAGATAAAAGCTCGATTGCCTACCGTCGGGGACTGAAGAAGATGGGCTTTGGCGAGTTTTTCCTGGTATGACGGAGGCCGATATGCTGAGCGTGATTGTTGACGGGCTGTGGCGAGAGGGCGACAAAAGCCTCGCCGTCAGGCTGGTGGCGGAAGACGGCGAAGCGCTGCCACCCTGGCAGCCCGGTGCGCACATTGATGTTCACCTGCCCTGCGGCGTGGTTCGCCAGTATTCCCTAACCGGAGCGTGTAGCGGTGAGAGCTACCTGATCTGCGTGGGGCGGGAAACCGCCTCGCGCGGCGGGTCGCGCTACGTTCACGAGACGTTGCGTCCCGGGCAGAAGCTGATGATATCGGCCCCGCGCAACCTGTTTCCGCTTCAGCAGGCAGAGCGGGTTTTGCTCCTGGCGGCGGGAATTGGCATTACGCCGCTTTATGCGATGGCCCTGAAGCTGAAGGCGACCGGAACGCCCTTCACGCTGCACTACTACGTCAGGAACCGGGAAAGCGCGGCGTTTGCGCGCGAACTCTCGCAGTGCGATGAGTGTATCATTCATACCGCCAGCCCGCGCACAGTGCTGGCGGAACATCTCCCGGCGGCCGAATCGGGCCTTCACGCCTGGGTCTGCGGACCTGCGGGGTTTATGGAAAAAGTGCGTGAGGTCGCCACGGCAAAGGGATGGGATGACGCCCATCTTCACAGCGAGGCGTTTCAGCCCGTTGCGCCCGCCGCAGGCGGTGAAACCGGGGAGATCTTCACGGTCAAGCTGGCCTCCACCGGGGAGCGCTGGCCGGTGCCTGCGGATAAAACCATCGCCCAGGTGCTGCAGGAAAATGGCGTGGCGGTCCCGCTTTCCTGTGAGATGGGGATCTGCGGAGCCTGCCTGACGCCGGTGATTGACGGCGTGGTGGATCACCGGGATAGCGTGCAGTCGGGGGCGGAAAAAAGCGCAACGGACCAGCAGGTGGCGCTGTGCTGCTCGCGGAGCCATTCCGGGGAGCTGGTGATTGGGCTGTAAACCGTCTGCACACGCTTTCTTGCCGGGTGGCGCTGCGCTTATCCGGCCTACAATCCGTAACAATATCAATATATTGCACTATTCATTGTAGGCCCGTGCAAGCGTAGCGCCGCCGGGCGAAACTTACAAATCGCACTTTGCCAGACCGTAAACGGGCTCGCTATCCTGCCACGCATAATCAACATGGCTGGCCTGCTCGCGCGCCAACGCATCATCGTCCTGCAATCGCGCCGCCAGGGTAAAGGCGAAATCAAATACTTTACCCAGCCCACGGCCACTCAGCAGATTGCCGTCTTCCACCACGTCGGCATCGACGTAGATGCCATCGCTGACTGTTTTCCACAGATCGCCGGAACAGACATAGCGCCGTCCCTTCAGCAGTCCATTGCCGCCCAGCACGCGGGCGGCGGCGGAACAAATCGGGCAGATATATTTGCCCGCTTCATCGTGGCGGCGGACGAAGGCAATGACCTCCGCGCTTTTCGCCAGGTTAACGCTGCCTTGCGGGCCGCCCGGTAACACCACGGCGTCAAAGGTACGGTCGAGGCTGGCCTGCAGAGTACTGTCCGCCACCATAGGGATGGCGTGATAGCTCACCACTTCGCGACTCTCGCCGCAGGCAATCGTCTGCACCGAAATATTCAGGCGGCGCAGGATATCGATAGTGACAATCGCTTCCCCCTCTTCAAAACCGGGGGCTAATAGCACGGCTACACTTTTCATTTTGCTCTCCATTGCTTAAGGGTTACCAGTACGGGTGCCAAATCTGTCGCAGCCGCGCCAGCAGTTCAAGATAGAAATAGTCTCCCCAGCTACAGCATTGATCGACGCCCTTACCGCTGCCCATATGATAAACCGAGTGCTGCAGCAGCCCTTCGGTCGGATCGTCGTCGTGAGCAAGGTAGTTATCGGTCAGCGACAGCGCAATACGCAGCGCCATCTCTTCATAATACGCACGGTTTGCGTCGAGCGTCGGCAGCGCCTTGACCAGCTCCAGCAGGCCACAGGCGGCAATCGCCGCCGCTGAACTGTCGCGCACGGCGTCGGTACCGAGCAGCGCCAAATCCCAGTGGCAAACATCATCTTCCGGCAGACGGTTGAGGAAGTAATGCGCCAGGCTGCGTGACAGCTCAACCATCTGCTTATCGCCGGTGTGCTGATAGCTGAGCAGAAAGCCGTAAATGCCCCATGCCTGGCCGCGCGACCAGCACGAGGTATCGCTGTAGCCTTGATGGGTGTTGCCAAAGCGCGGCTCACCCGTCTGCACATCCATATAGTAAGTGTGATAAGTCGAGGCATCTTCACGCACGATATAGTTCGCGGCCTGTCCGGCATGAGCCGTCGCCGCCTGCGCATAGCGCGGATCCCCGGTCTGTTCGCTGGCCCAGTACAGCAGCGGCAGGTTCATATTGCAGTCGATGATCATTCTCCCCTGCTGCTCCGGGTCGTTTAAATCACCCCACGCCTGAATAATGTTGGCCGTCGGGTTAAAACGCTCCATCAGGCGCTCGGCTGCCAGCAGCGCCGACTGGCGAGCGGATTCGTTGCCGGTGAGGCGCCAGGCGCTGATGCAGGAGAGCGAATAGAGGAACCCGAGGTCGTGCGTTGCGGTGTCGATGCGCTGCTCAATACGCCGGGCGAACGACGGTAAATAGCGTTCGGCGGCTTCGCGATAATGCGCTTTGCCGGTCATCTCCCACGCCAACCACAGCTGTCCAGGCCAAAAGCTGGTGGTCCATTCCACGTTATCGGTGCGCGGCCAGACCCCCTTCTCACAGGCCTCACCGGGGAACTTATCGCCGAAGGCGACAATATTGTTGTCGAGCTTGCGCGTGACGCGGGCTAACGCCGCTTCCAGCTTCTGGCTCAGTGCCAGGCGATCGACCTGATGCAGTTCGATCGGTCGCAGCGCTTCGGTGATAACAGATTTGGTCATAACAACTCCTGAATTAATGTTTGGCCGGTTCAACCGGGGCGGTATCTAAAGCCGGAGCAAAGGATCGTGAGTCATCGCGCTTCGACTGGCAGCGCGACAGCGTAAAGGCGGAAATCAGCGTAAATACCAGAGCGCAGCTGCCCATCAGCAGATAGGTATGCTCAAAGCCAATCTTGTCGTACAGATAGCCGGCAGGTGGGGCGACCACAATCGAACCCACGTAAATCATCGCCTGGTAGCCCAGCAGGTACATCGTGGCGTTAACCCGACGATGGAAATGTTCGGCGATGTATTTGAAGACCGAGATGAGCAGCAGCGCGATCTCGACGCCATAAAACGGTTTGATGATGGAGATAACAATCGGGTCACTGGTCAGCCCGGAGGCGATCAGCCGTGCCCCGACCACGCAGCCGCAGAACAGCAGGCCGCGCTTAGCACCGTAGTGGTTCACCAGCCACGGGATAAACATCATCATCACGAACTCCATCCCCGACTGGACGGTACTCAGGTAGCCGTACCAGGCATTCCCCTGCTCTTTGGTGGCGAAGAACGAGACGAAGTAGCGCGGGAACTGCTGTTCGGCGATAAACATCATCCACGCCACACCGGCGACATAGAGGCTGAACATCCAGAATTTGCGGTTTTTCAGGAGCATCAGCACATCGGCGAAGACGATCTTATTAGCGGAAATGACGCTGTTATTGCGCAACTGCTCATCGCCGATTTTGAGGCTAATCAGCACCAGCAGCATCAGTACCGAGGTACCACTGCTGAGGAGAAAGTTGGCCAGCGGGGTGACGTTAAACAACAGCCCGGAGACCGAGGCCGCCATCGCCCAGCCCAGCGAACCCCACATTCTGATGCGGCCAAACTCCAGCCCGTACAGGCGGCTAAAGCGGTCGGCGTAAGATTCAGACGCCGCCACACCGGCGTACCAGCCCAGGCTCAGATACAGCGCGCCGATGATAATCCCCGCCATCGCATGGCTTTGCAGCAGCGGCTGGTAAACCAGTGCAAAAAACGGCGCCATCAGCGCAGAAATGGCGCAGACAAAATAGAGCAGCCACTTGCTCATGCCGATTTTGTCCATGATGTAGCCGTACACCGGCTTCAGAACCACCGCGAAGACGCCATTTATAGCGAACACGCTGCCGATGGTGACGCTATCGAGGCCCACTTTCTGGCTCAACCACAGGGCGTACAGGCCAAAGCTGGATGACCACGTGAAGAAGTAAAGGAAAATAAAGGTACTCATTTTGTACTGCGCGGCGCGTACGGACGATGATGTGCTCATAGCGATGCCTCCGGAGCCAGAAGGAGCGTCGTTTCTTGTCGTGCCGTCACGAAGCGTACCGCGTCATCGTTAATGAAGGCCTGCGGGCAGCGTTGCGGATCGAAGTCGGCGGCATTTCCCGCCCACACCGCGCTGATTAACACATGCGTACCGGGGTCGAGCTCGCCGCGCAGCAGCGGCACCGCCGCGCGCTCGGCGAACAGCAGATTACTGTTTGGCGGCGTCAACACCGTCTCGCCGCGGCGAGCGTGCGGATGTAAACAGAAAATGGCTGAGACATCCCGGGCATTGCGTAACCAGCAGGCGCCTTCACTCTCGTGTACCTGCGGCTGCGGGCGGTTTGCCAGGCTAAAGCCACCCTCAGCACAATCCAGCGCGCGCCGGGTATTGATACGATGAACGCGCAGTTGCCAGTCGCCCAGCGCCAGCAGCCAGCTATCAATCACCACGTCGTGCCACGGCAGCCAGCGGCTATAAATAGTGCCGTCAGCGGTGACCACGTGTTGACATTCGCGACGGCCACGCCAGTAGTTGTCCTTTTCGGCCAGCAGCAGCATCGAATCGGGCGCGGCATGGTTCAGGCCGTAGCGGCCGCGTTCGATGGTGAAGCCAAAGCGGGTGGAATAGGCAAATTTGCAGTATTTCGCTTCGGTGTTCACGAAGTTGTTCAGCTCCAGCTGGCCGGACGTCAGCATCCACAGGTGGTCGGCCTGATGTACCACCACCTGATCCGCGTGGGCTATCGTGTGCTGCGCGGGCAACGGCGGCAGCGGCAGCTCAGCCGCCTGCCAGAAGGCATCGCCCTCATCTAATGCCAGCACCAGCAGGGTCTTCAGTCCCCAGTACGGCGACCCCGGCGCGTTGTAGTCTTCCGCCATCGCCAGGTTCGGATAGCTGTAACCGACGCTCAGTACGCCGTCGCGGTCGAATATCGGCTGCTTCAGCCACCAGCGCAGATGACGCAGGACGATGCCCTTCATCACGCCGGGCGAAAAGACCTCCAGCCCGGCGAAGGCCGCCGCACTCCAGAACGCCGCCTCGGCAAAGCGGTAGGTCAGGCTACGGCCAAACGGGATCGCCGCACCGTCTTCGGCAAAGAAATGGATGAAGTCAGAGGAGAAACGCGCGGCCCGATCGCGCAGCGTTGCACAGCGCTTCGGATCGACCCCGGCCATGAGCTTCGCGTAAATCAGGCCATAGAAATGGAAGCCCATCGAGATGTAATAGTCGCGCGGCCGTCCCGGACCATCGGAATACCAGCCATCGCCGAGGTAGTAGTGCTCCATGGCAGCAAAATGATCTTCCAGCGCCTGCGGGTTGGTCGGCATGCCGCAATAATGGAAGCCGACCTGCACCAGAATCGGGAAGAAGTGCCAGTTGTTATCGGGGATTTCCTGGGTCTCGCACTGGTTTAGCCAGCGCCATAAATGCTCTTTCTCCGTCTCAGTGAAGTGTGCCAGTACGGTTTCACCCGCCAGCGCCAGCAGCAGCCCGTAGGCCGCCATCTCGACGATTCGCTGATCGTAAGGCCCGACATCGCCCCAGTAATCAGCATGCTGCGGATCGGTGCCGTTTTTTATCGCCTGTAAATAGAATAAGAAGTGCTGCGGCTCGCTGCCGCCAGCCAACAGCGGCGTCACGCCCCACAGCAGGCGGGAAAACGTTTCCATGCTCGCCACCTGCTGACCGTAGTGAGCGGTAAAGTTCGCTAAATCAATGCGGCTGGCGTCTTTTTTAAACCAGGGCGCCACCGCGTTCAGCATGTCGTTGACCAGCCGTAGCACCTCTTCCCGGCTTGTCAGTGGATTATCCAGATGAATATTTTCAGGTTGCACAGGGTCCTCCCGTATTACACGAGGGTAGAGATAAGTTATTGTTATTAGGCTTTTTTAAAGCCACGAGTGCGACGTCTGAATGAAGAGTAACTGCTTTTATTCCTGGCGCTGAGTGAGCAGACTCACAAAATTAAACCGCCATTTCATTTTTTCTGGATTTTGTCGAACGCGAGGGGGATAAATTACAAATGATGGCCTAAAAATTTAAATCTGTTGTTCTGGAGGTAATATGGGTGAAACGCAACTACTGGAACGCATTACGCTCGATCGGCAGGCCATTTCTTTTAACCGCATGTACACCACCAGCGCGATTTACTACCACTGGCATCAATGCGTTGAATTGCTCTATATCTCCAGCGGCTACGGCATCGTGGTGGTGGATAACCAGCACTACACCGCCCGTCCGGGGCGACTCTTTATCTTTCCGCCCTTCCGTTTGCACAAAGTGCAGGTCGATCATAGCGATAAGAACCCCTATCACCGCACGACCATGCACATTGAGCAATCGGTCGTCGAAAGTGCGCTCGGCGCCTTCCCGCGCCATCAGGCCCGGTTCGCCGCGCTGGCCGCCAGCAATCTGCCAGCGCAAATCTACGATCTCAGCGAGCACGCGGCGTTTATCGAAAGGATCCTTGAACAGTTTCAGCGCCTGGAGGGCAACGAGCAGACCGAGGCCTGCGAGGTGGCCTTTCTGATGATGCAGCTCATGACGTTTCTGCCCGAGCAGCCACAGCCCTACCCGCCGCGCCAGCAGACCGTCGCCTCGCGGATTATGAGCTGGGTCGAAGCCCACTATGCCAGCAAGTTTTCGCTCGACCAGTTAGCTCACGACCTGGGGCTTTCACGCAGCTATACCTCACGAATTTTCCGCCAGCAGACCGGCGGTACCATCCACGAATATTTGCTGACCCGGCGAATAAAAAGCAGCTGCGAACTGTTACGGTACAGCGATGAGCCTGTTGACGCTATTGCCCTGGCAGTCGGGTTTAGCGAGGTGACCTATTTCATTACCTGCTTTAAAAAGATGATGCGTCAGACGCCACTGCAGTATCGGCGCAGTATCCTCAGCTCCAGAACGTTCTGTTCCCGTATTTGAATTTCAAATCGCCAGACTATTCATACAGCATCAGAATGTTTTTTCCTTTCAGTTATTGGTGTAAAAACGTCGCTGGACTGGGCAATATGCCAGGACTTCGCCGTGGCTGCTGATTGATGGAAAAGAAGAAACCGCCATAAAAGTTTTCACCTGTAACCCCGACCGGAGCATCTGGCGCGATTTTGTGAATAAATCAGGGATTATCGCACTCATAGATGCCACTGCCCGCGATGAGTTGAATCAAAATCTTGAGCGGGATGATACAGGAATGCGGGCTACGAATAATGCGCGCTGGTGGACGCCCTTATCATTCTGAGTTGATGGGTGTGGAGCTTTATGGCTTTGCTCCAGCCTGAAGAAGTCGATGACCAACAAGAAGAATTGCACAATCAGCTGGGGTATACTTTTGGTATAGGAATAATTGATGGTGCCTAAATGACTGCGACCCCAAGCCATAAAACCGATACAAAGCGCGATGCGACTGACAGTATTCGCGGATACGTATACCAGATTTATCAGAGTGTACTTGCATGGATCAATCTCAAGGAAAGCGAAGTTTTGTTCCTGGAATGCGCGGAAGACTTTGATATCTGTTCAGGGCAGTCCGTCATTGGTACTCAGGTCAAAGATTTATCCGGCAATCTAACACTGCGTTCGCCTGAAATTGTCGAGACGCTTAATAACTTCTGGTCTTTGCAGCAGAACAATCCCCATCACAATGTTACCTTGCGGTTCTTGACGACAGCCTTAGCAGGCGATGAAAAAGGCGCCCCCTTTGGGAAAAATCAAAAAGGACTTGAATACTGGAAGAAGTGCCAGACAAACACTGAGCAGATTGAGCCATTGCGTTCATTTCTTTTAACGCTCCCGCTGAACCCCGCGCTTATGGAATTCGTGAAGTCTGCGCCTGTGGATATTCTCTGCCACAAATTCATCAATAGAATTGAGTGGGATTTGGGAAATAAGAAAAATGATGCATTGCAGCTGGTCATTGAAGATAAGCTCAAATTGCATGGTTCAAAAATTGGTATTAATACGCATTATTCACGTCAAGTGCTACCGCATCTCCTTAAACACGTCGCAGATTTACTTTCTACAAAAGGTTCAAAGCCACTTTTTCAAACAAGTTTTTGGGATGCATTCGAGTCGGCCACCATGGAGTCTGTTCCTAAAAATGAGCTGGATGGCCTGCGAAGAAACAGCGGCTTGCAGCAGTTCATGGATAATGCAGAAGTTAGTGAAATATCAAGACTGCTTGCGCGCGTGCCTACGATTGGGAGGCCACTGCCGGTTGTGGAAGGTGCCGTGCGTCGAACTATCCTTGTCGAAAAGTTAGAGCGACAGCTTTTGTCTTCTCAAGTGCTTTTTTTACACGGCAGCAGCGGAACAGGTAAAACAAACCTTGCGGCTTTGCTTTCTGACAAAATGGGTGGCCGTTGGGGATGGGGGAGTTTTCGAGGACGGCCCACTGATCAAATAAGGGAAATGCTTTCCCGCGCAGCAATAGAAGTCAATACATCCCCCCTGCCAATCCAGTTGGTACTGGACGATCTGGATTTGAGTGAAATCGCAGACTTTGAGAGTGAACTTATCACGCTGATTTTCACTGCGGTGCAAAATAAAGGCAGGGTTGTCGTGACAGGTCAGAAGCCGCCTCCCATGACGTTGTTCCCTAAGCTGTGGCTTTCTCAGGAGAGCGAACAAGCCATTCCCTATTTTGACGAGCAGGAGATTAGGGAGTTAATTAAAATACATGGGCTTCACGATCCGGAAAAAATTTCTCAAACTGGGCGGGGGATTTATTACTCCACCCGAGGACATCCACAACTAGTGCATGCAAGGGTCAGAACGTTAAGCGGCCGAGGATGGTCTGCAACGATTGATGACATCTTACGACCAGAGGATGTAGAGCGTATAAAAGAAGAAGCCCGCAGCCGTCTTGTGAGGGAGTTTCCTTCGGATGCTGCCAGGGTTTTGGCTTACAGGCTCAGTCTCGTTTCAGGGGCCTTCCGGCGTAATATTGTTGCCGCCATTGCGGGAGCACCTCCTCCCATTAGATTGCCTGGGGAGATTTTTGATACGCTCGTTGGTCCCTGGATTGAAAAGGAAGGTAGCGACCTTTATCGAGTATCCCCGTTGCTGGCCGGGGCAGCCAACGATACTTTGCCTGAAGACGAGATTAACGCCGTTCATATCAAAATTGCGCATAGTATTGTTAAAGAAAAAGAACTCAACCAGTACGATGTGGCGAATGCGTTCCTGCACGCATTCTTGGCGAAAGAAAAAACTATACTTATTTCTTTGGCGAGCCAGCTTGTTCGAGAGAGCGATAAACATTTGAGTTACCTTCGTGATTCAATGTACTGGTTTGCAGAGGTGGCCTTGAAACCGGGCCAAACAATTATTGATGATGAAGCAATGCCTGAACTGCTGCTTCGTTTACTTCAATTCAAACTTATTGTGGCTTCGTCACAAGAAGCGAAGGTATTGGCGAGTATTCTTAAAATAGAAGGGATTGTAACTTCAATTACGCTTGAAAAGCAGAAGCATCTCTCAACCTTAATGGCCTATGGTACTATATTAGCTAATATAAAGTTGCATATTCCGTCATCAACGGTGGTCAGATTACTGAGTTCTATGATAGATGCCTTGGAAAGTGGTGTCGTAGACAATATGTCCTTTTCTCCTTATCCCGGTGCACTTTCTAGTGATATAAACGATCCGGTAACACTTCTTTTTTCCCATCAGGCAATTAGAGTCAATGGACTGGATGATCTTCTTGAACTTGTCACTTCACTTGACCTCCTTGAAGAAAATAAAAGAAACAGGCTGCTTGCTGTTTGTGATATTGATACTGATTTTTCGAATGTTTTAATTAACCAATCATGTTGGAATGAAGGGAAAAGCAGCTCCCTGAATATTCAAAAAGCGCTGCATATACTCCGACTTACAGAAACGAAAGCCCTCAAGTGGGGGGCGAGAAGACTCTGTAAAGCTTGCATATCCACTATTTCAGCTATTTATGATGAATATGAGCACTCAGTAGACAAGGCTATATCTGTACTGGACACCGCGGAAAAGGAATTTAAAGACGATGCTACTTTAAGTAATCAGCGAGCCAAGGTACTGTTTCACGCAGAACGTTATTCAGATGCGGTACACTTTTTCCAGAAAGCCTTGCTCTTGCCTGATTTGGGTAGTGTGGATTATGTCTTTGCTTGCCGGTATATGGGCATTGCGTTTGCTAAATTGAACGACTGGTCAGAGTCAGCCATTTTTTTCCAAAAAGGTACGAAAATTACCGGACAATCAAAGCCCCAAATAAAAATGAGGGTTGGTTTGATGGCAGATGCTGCTGTTTCCTTATGGCGGTCAGATAAGAAAAAAGAAAGCCTGCTTCTCTTTGCTAGCGTGTTGGAATGTCTGCCGTCAATTGAAACCAAGGATGATATTCGAGCTCATCATTTACATGCCACGGTTAGGCACTGTATCGCATGGGTTCATTTTGAAACGATAGGATATTCTGAACATAACTTAGTAGTACCCCTGCCAGGAATGTGCAGCAATCAGGAACCCCATGAAAAAATTGTTGATCACCGACTCATAGATATTGGTGGTTCATGGGGATTGCTGGCAGCAACCGGGGATTCTTTATCTCTGGGAGATGAGATCCAAAAACGTGCTCATATGGCAACAAAAGGCAGGATGCCATTAACTTCGGTATTTTATGGTCGGATAATGGCCCTAAATTCATTATTCAGACAAAAAACATTTGATAAATTGATTCCGACCCTTATCGGAGTGCATGAAGGAATATACTACAAGAAAATCGTGGAGCAAAATAATATTGACATCTATCAGGTTGGGGAGGTACCTCCAGTTCCAGAGGATTACTGGAATGATGAAGCACCATGGGTGTTAAATAGCCAAATAGTTCTTGCCGCTTGTATAACAAGTTTTGCGGAAAATTCTGAGTTGCCTTCGCTTTTAAATTCATGGAGCGATATGCTCAAGCATATCGCTGAACCTTCTACGGACTTCAAGGGGCTCATAGCTGTTTTGCATGGTGAAATGCCCAATAATAACATTTATCAACTGGCGGCATCAGCACTACTGGCATTACAAAGCAATTCGTTAACACCAGTTCAGCTATGGAAAAATTCATGCCGATTATTAGAGGTGTCCAGAGTAATGAAGAGCTATACGGCGGTAGCACTGGAAACATTGCTTGTAAAACGATGGTTTTTTGCTTCTCAGCAGCAAAAATTCTTTTTCAGCGCACCAAGGATTTCAGCAGCTCAAATTGAAAGAGCTTGTCTTGGCAGTGAGTATTCAGGATTAGAGAAAATTGCCTCAATATTAATTATTGCTGAACCTTATCTGGATATCAGCGTATCGAGTGAATTAATGATGCTGCTTAAAAGCATTAGAGATAAAAAATAATTCTCTTTTGATTGTATTTGTAAGAATAACTTATGCAGTACCAGAATGTCTGGTGGCAGACTATCGTGATTACTAGTGATGGAATTGAAGTTTTGTAAGATGAGGCACAGAAGGTGAAAACAGAAAGGTTTCTATGGACATACAGCAACAGGGCAGCGATCTATAGGCATGTCCGATGTAAACCCGTTGATGGAAGTAGGGACTGCCCCCGTGTTTCACGGGGATATGTATTCCTGGATACATAGCAACTCTTTCTCCGCAAAAGAAAAAGACCCACCTCCGAACCAAGTCATGTTTCTTCGGAGCTTTGCCTCTTACTTAAGTGCAGCATCGCGCATATCCTCCTCGAGGATAACAATCTGCTGCCTCAGTTAGCGGATTTGGATCGTATGCAAAATTTGCTCGACGGTAAATCTGTTCCCCAAACTGTCTCGATCTCAGCATGAGGATAGCTGACCATATCAACGTGCAACACGAGTCCACTCAATACGAAAGCAAAAATCTAAATGTATCTGATGGCGCGGTATCCAGAAGCCCCTAAGCCAAGCGCGTACCAAAGATGAGAATAAAGAAAACCCCAAGCATTTCAAATGCTTGGGGTTTATGTTTGGCGGAAGCGTAGAGATTCGAACTCTAGAACCCTTTCGGGTCGCCGGTTTTCAAGACCGGTGCCTTCAACCGCTCGGCCACGCTTCCAAAGTGAGGCGCACTATAAACATCTATTAGCGCCTTGTAAAGCGAGAATTTTTCTATTTTTCCCCACACGCGTTTGACTGCGCAAAAAGTCACCCGCACGCTGACCTCACGTCACTCTCCACGACCTTGTACATACCGTAACATAGCAACGCTCATCCTTTTAAATCGCTCTGGTATAGAATGCCACAAAAATAGACGGTCATTTGTAGTGTAATTGTTATAAATCTGAATTCCCGCAGATTTTAGACATTACTGCCATGCAGTGTTACGGGTTGATGATGAAAATCAAGAATACGCTTTGCTTACATATCCTGATGGCAACCCTGGCCATTTTGTTCCTTTGTATTCACCCGCTGGTGACGAGCTTCGATCCACCGCTCGCCTTCCAGCCGCTGATTAAATCAATGGCGGGGACGCCTAAAGAACAAGCGGAAAAAATTGCCACTATTTCTCATGCCTTAGAAGGGAATGCGATATTCTTCATTGGTGCGTCTGAGGTAGCGACCTCAGAAGATGAACATTACGCTGTCTATAATTATTTTAATAAGCAATTACACAAACCCGTCGTGGCGTATGGCGATGCGTTTGTTGATGACGAAACGCAGTTTTTACTGTTCTCACGTTTTAAAAATAGCCTTAACGCAAACAGTAAAGTTGTTTTGCTTCTGGCACCTGACAGCTTTTACTCAAAAGGTCTGCCACCCGCTATCTATGCCGATAATTTCCCGGGCTCTGTTTTTAATCCTTTGATGAAGGATCCGCAGGCGCGCCCAATATTAGTCAATTATTTAAAACATATTGATAGTAAAGAAATAAGCCATTTAACCTTTGGTCAAATGCGTGTCTTTGGCTGGCACCCCGATCTGATATGGGACGAGGTGAGTTTCCAGTTTGCCAACGTCTGCACCTTGATAAAAAACGACTGGCTGGCGCTGCTCAACATTATGCCCCGGACGGTACAGCCGTGGCCGCCGCAGCCAACCACCCATATTGCCCCAGACTGGGATAAAGAGCTGGCGAATGCCCGCGAGTTAAATAAAAAACGCCAGCAGAGCGCGGCCACCTTGTGGATGGACAAAACGATTTACGAGGAGGACGGTACGCGGCAGCAGTGGGATGACACGCCGGTCGTACCTGCGCAAATCGCCGCGTTCAGAAAAACCGTCCAGCTGCTGAAAGACCGTCACGTGCAGGTGATTGCTATCGTTGACCCGGTTAACCCCTGGGCGCTTTACAATACCGATACCTTCCGCCCGGTTGATAAGCAAATTCAAACCATTCTGGAAGCGAACCAGATCCCCTATTTAGATATGTACGCCATGCCTTATCAGAATGGCTGGAACTGGGATCGTTTGCACCCTTCCGAGCTGGCCTGGGTTCCTATGATTCGCTTTATTGCACAGAGCTTTAAATAATGAAAATCGCGATCCGTCTTTTTTTCCTTTATCTCCTGCTGGCGATCACCATCGTCGCGTGGACCTCTGTCGATGACAGCATGAGTATGCAGCTGCATTTTGAATATCAAAAGTTCTGAGGCCGAATGATGTATAGCTCAGGCATGTTTTTTGTCTATTTATTTTCATCCGCCCTGGCGTTTGCGCTGGTCAATCGCGTATTACGTCATCGCCTGACGTATTTATCGGCGTTATCCGTCCTCGCCGCATTAGGCTGGGGCTATATTTTTCAGGGTGATTACCGTGTTCCCGCGGTCGTTTTTTTCAGTTTTTACCTTGTCGCCGCGTTAAAAGAAAAAGGATGGTTAAAAACCTGGCAGGCGATTGTGTTAACGCTGCTGCCTTTATTTTTGGTGAAATTGCATCTTAATCATCATCTCGGCATGATCGGCCTCTCTTTTATGACGTTCCGCGCGGTGGACGTGCTGCTCTATCGCAGTAAAAAAGAAGGACAGAATTTCCTGCATTATTTCTGCTATCTGTTTATGCCCTTTATTATTCTGGCGGGCCCAATGTATCGCTGGCGGACATGGATGAGCGACGTCAGCAAGCCCGTCTTTGCCCTTAATCGCGAACAGTTTTTAGTGGCGCTGGAGCAAATCATTACCGGCATTGTCCAGAAGTTCCTGTTTGCCATGCTGGTTGATTCACTTGTCGTGCAGCCCTGGAGCCATAAGCCGTTTACGCTGACCGTGGGCGTGGTGATGTCGATTGCCTATAGCGCCTACCTCTACTTTGATTTTGCGGGCTACAGCAATATGGCCATCGGTGCGGGCCGCCTGTTTGGGTTGAACATTCCGGCAAACTTCAATATGCCGCTTCTGGCAAAGAATCCGCAGGACTTCTGGCGTCGCTTCCACATTAGCCTGTCTGAATGGCTGCGCGATGTGGTCTTTATGCCCGTTTATATGAACCTGATGAAGTTCAACTTTTTCCGTCAGAACAAAACGCTGGCGCAAAATATCGGTATTTTTTGCACCCTGTTTTGCATGGGGGCATGGAATGGCCTGGAACGCCATTACGTCATCAGCGGCGCGCTGTTTGGCGCGATTTCCGTCACTCATAACATGCTGCTGTGGTCAGCCAAGCGCAG
>ERZ1035025.289-NODE-289-length-36526-cov-41.257163_pt1 | contig 36526 bp, 34 predicted proteins | sample MGYA00520619_ERZ1035025 | MGnify/ENA primary metagenome ERZ1035025 (study PRJEB33766, sample SAMN09781742) | gut metagenome | biome: gut microbiome | host: Homo sapiens | place: Madagascar | study: EMG produced TPA metagenomics assembly of the PRJNA485056 data...
CCGTTGTTAAAACGCATTGATTTAGAAGTTTCAAAAAATATTCAATCACGTTTAACCAATGGAATCAATCAATTTCCAACTTATCATTTGGCGTGGATAATTAATAAAAGCCAATTTGTAATTTGCCCTAATACGGCAATTTATCATTTTTGTTTGTTTTTAAAAAAACCATGTGTTTGTGTTTCTGCCCATAGTTATAAAACATTGGATTTATCAAAAACGGAAAATGAATATGTTTTGTATGATGATTATTTGCTTGAAAATAACGACAAATGGGAACACCGAATTGCTGAAATCTCCCCCGAACGCATTGAACAAGCCGTTTTAAAAATGATTGAACGTTTTTCGTAATTTTCCACGGTAAACCGATTATTTTTTTCAAAAAAACAAATTGTTTACCGTGGATTTTTGGGGTAAAAAAAGCTGGCTTGAAAGCCAGCTTTTTTTAGGTTCTCTTGAAATTACTTTGAAGCCAAGTTCAACTGTGTTTAAAAATTCACGCCAAATTTCAAATCAGCGCCGTAGTCACGGTAACCGCCATTGCTGTTGCCAAAGGCTCTGCCATAATCCACGCCAAACAACACAAAGTAACCATCGGCTGCGGGTTGGTAGCGCAAATCAGCACCTAAACGCAGCAGGTTTTTGCCGATTTCACGTTCTTGATACCACACGCTGCCCGGCCAATCCACAAAGGATGATTCGCTTTTGATTTTGTTGTTGTTGAGTCTGCGTTCGTAAAAAGCATGCGCACTCCAACGGTAATTTTGTGCGAAGTTGTGTTGAATGGATGCACCCAAATTCAAAGTCAAATAATGCGGGTCGGTGGTGTCTTGAATGCGGCGGGCAAAGAGATTGCGACCGCTGTATTTCAAGTTTGTTGCCCCACCCGTGGTGTCGGTGTGGTTAATCAAATGGTTGGCATTCATCCCGCTTGTGGTGAAGTTGCTGTGGCGTTCATAAAAATACGCCAAATAAGCGCTTGGCAAAATGTGCGTGGATTCAAAGGCAATGTCTTTGTCAATCCCCGCAAAAATTGCCGCTTGGGTGGTGTGGAATTTGTATATTCCTTGGTTGTAATTGCCAAAGCGGGTGTTTTTAACCTCGGTGTTGGCACCACCCACACGCACGCCGCCAAAAATGCCCACGGGCAAGCTCGTGGTATGAACGGCTGCGCCCACGTTAAAGATGTTGGCGCTTAAATCCGTGCCGCCCAAATGGTCGTAGTTGGCAAAAACGGATGCCAAGCCATAGCCCGTGTTTTTGTTGGCATAAAACTCAAAGCCCGTGCGGTTGGTTGTTAAGCCTTGGTGTTCAATGCGGGCATAGCGTGGTTTTAAATAAACGCCTTCAACGCCTTCTTGCAAATTGCGCACTTTGTCCAAAATATCTGCGCTTTGCATGGTCAAAAGCAATTCTTCTGCGTCCATATAAGCTTTGTTATCCATTGCCCGCAAGGCTTCTTGGTAGTCGGCTGGGCGGGTGTTGATAAGCGCATTGAAGAAGGCTTTGTAATCTTCTGGCAATGTTGAAAAATTGTTGTTCATCTCGTTCAACACATTCGCCAGCGAACAGTTGGCACCTGCAAAATTGCAAAAAGGTTTGGAATCGCCACTAATAGAAAGTTTTAAGCCGCCAGCACCGTTTAATCCCGTTAAAGTGTAAGTGGCAATGTTGGTGATATAACCCGCTTGGCGACCGTTGATTGTTACATCGGCGGCGGTTAAGCCAGAATTGGAGACAATGTTTTGCGCCGTGCCGCCGCCATTAGTGCCCGTTTTAAGTTGAATATCACTTCCAGCGGGGTTGTTGGATTGTGTGGTGAAGTTGAGTTTGCCGCCAGTTACTTTAACGCCATCGGTTGCGTTGCCGCCCGTGAGTTCTTTGATGGTGCCTGTTGTGCCTTGAATATCCAAATTGGCATTCAACGTGCCGCCGGTTTGTTCGTATTTGCCGTTTGTGCCAAGGTCCAGCGTGCCGCCTTGGGTTAAATCCAAAATGCCGTTGTCGGAAAGTTTAACAGTGCCGTTAGTAGTGCCGATAGTTGCTTTTGCAGCCTTCTTCAAAGTAACTTGCCCGCCAGAAATCGTCATTCCGCCAGAGGTAATGGACATTGTGCCGTTCACATTGGCATTGCCTGCGGTGTTTGAAAATCCGCCGGCGGTAATCTTCAAATTGCCACCCAAATCCGCCGTGCCAGCGTTTTTAAACCCGCCAGCGGCGATTGTTGTCTCGCCTGCGCTTGTGAATGTGCCACCGGCTTGGTTGTCAACGCTACTAGAAAAAGTAGCCGATGCGCCACTGCCAATAGTTAAAGCGCCTGTATTGGTGGTTTGTTCCGTTACCGTCAATTTTTTGTTAACAATTGCAATGCCTTTGTTATCAAAGGTTTTGGCGATAATTGTCTCGCCAAGCGCTTCAAAAGTGGCATTGTCGCCAACGGAAACATTGCTTTGAAAAGAATGGGTGGCGCCAGCTTCCAACGTTAATTGCCCTGTGCCTTCAACTTTTGCATCGCCAGCAATGGTGTTTTGCTTGCCGCCCAAGGTCAACTCACCGCCGCTTGCGGTTAAACCCTTGGCAAAAGAATTGGTTGAACCGCCGATGCTTGCTTTGCCACCGCTAACTGTAACAGCTTCACTGAAAGTGTTTGACGTGCCGCCCAAGGTCAACTCACCGCCGCTTGCGGTCAAACCCTTGGCAAAAGAATTGGTTGAACCGCCGATGCTTGCTTTGCCACCGCTGACCGTAACAGCGTCAGAGAAAGTGTTTTTTGAACCATTGAAGTTGGCTTTGCCATCGGTAACGCTAACTTCTTTGCCAAAAGTATTTTGGCTTGTGTTGCCAAAAGTAACCTGCCCACCGGAAATGTTGGTTTTTTCTGCGAAGGAATTGGTGCCGCTGAATGTTGCTTGCCCACCTGAGACGGTCACATCCTTGGCAAAAGAATGGTTTGAACCGCCGAAAGTTACCTGCCCGCCGCTGATGGTAGATGTGCCGCCAAATGAATTGCTTGCACCGCTGAATGTTACTTCACCGCCTGAAACTTTAAGGCTATCGGTAGCACTTGTTGCCGTAACATTGCCGCTGAATGTTGCTTGCCCGCCGGAAATATTTAAATTGCCAGCATTTAAACTTTTGCCCGCTTGAAAGCTCAATTCACCGCCTGAAACGTTCAAATGCCCTTTTAATGTTGCATCGTTTAAGGTTACTTTGCCGTCTTCAACAACCAAGCCGTTGGCGGCATTTTCACTTTTTAAAGTGCCGCTAAAAGTCGCCTCCCCGCCGGCTTTGTTGGTGAAATTGCCGTTACTCATCGTAAGCGTTGCCGCATCCGACACGCTGAATTTGCCGCTGTTGATAATGCCGCCATCGTTTTTGGTGTTGCCTTTTAATTCGGTGTCGCCTGCCAAAGTCCAAATGCCTTTGAGTAATACGTCATTATTATTATTATTGTTCACTATTAAATTTGCTTGATTATCGGTTCTTTTTTCGGTGGAGTTTGCGTTTTCTACTGTTGTGCCTTCACCAATGGTTACAGCACCACCACTTGCATCTATTGTTAATTTGCCATTACCTTTAACCGTGATTTTGCCTTGGCAATCTGCATCTGCCGTTTGAGTGCATGTCTTATCCGTTGTAATCTCCGCCGCATAAGTGCTAAATGCCAATAAACTAAAAGAAATGGCGGCAAGGTGTTTGGTTTTCATAATGATTCCTTTCTTGGAAAAAAGTTGTAAAAATGTAACAAGTTGTAAAAGTCGCCAGTGTTATCCCCCCCCCCCCCAAAAAGCCACTGTTAGTTTCTTAAAAAATGTTTTTTGTTAAAAAATGTTGTTTTTTTGCAACTCTTGGTGATTTTACACGGTGAACGTTAAAAAATTTTGAAAAAAGAAAGCGTTCACCGTGGATTTTTTTTTAAGTTTTTAAGTTTTCTTTTTGGCAAATTTTTTGCGGGGAGCGGATTGTTCAAAGGCAAAGCCAACTTCGCCTTTGTCATTCAACGTTAAAAAAGCAGAAAACTTGCGGTGTGTGCGTTTGGACACAAAGTTGGTGAGCAAATCGGTTTTTTTGTTGTGCAGCAATTTTTGCACGTCTTCCGCCGTGATTTCTTGGTTCAAAATAATGCGGCTAATTTGAAAATCGCACGCCTTTTCAAACTTTTTGGCGCAGGCAAAGGCTTTGGGCGTGGCATAAACATTGGCGGCGCATTTGGGGCAAAGCCCTAGCGCTTGCGCAGTGGAAAAATCAGGCGTTGTGGATTCATCCGTTTGGTTTTCTTTTCCAAAATCAAAGGTGGGTTTTTTGTTTTCATCCAACTTAATCACGGCGGAAAAAGGCCTGCCCATTTTGCTAACAAAGCCGCTTAACAATTCGGTTGTGCCGTGGGTTAAAAGCGCTTCAATTTCAAACGGTTCAAATTGCCTGCCTGCCATAATTTTCCAAATGTTGTAATCGCAATTTTGGCATTGGAATTTTTTGTAATTTTCACGCAACTCTCCACCACAAAAAGGGCAAGGCGTTTTCAAAGCGCCAAAATCGCCCGGCACGGTGTCCGCTTCAAATTCTTTGGCACGGGCAACAATGTGTTTGGTCATTTGGGCAATTTCGTTCATAAAAGCCGCTCGGGTGTATTCGCCTTTTTCAATTCTGCCGAGTTTGTATTCCCATTCGCCCGTTAATTCGGGTTGAATCAGTTCGGTTACGCCCAAACCATTCAACAACGTCATCAATGAAAAAGCCTTGGCAGATGGCATTAAATCTCGCCCTTGGCGCAGCATGTATTTTTCCAAAATCAAATTTTCAATAATTTGCGCACGGGTGGCTGGCGTGCCAAGCCCACGTTCTGCCATGGCGGCTTTTAATTCTTCATCATCCACCATTTTGCCCGCACCTTCCATGGCGGAAAGCAAGGTTGCTTCCGTAAAACGTGGCGGCGCTTTGGTTTTTAAATCCAAAATCTCCACATTTTGCGTGAAAACGGCTTCGCCTTGTTTTAAAGGCGGCAAGGAATCGGGTTCGCTATTTGAACCCGCACCGTAAATTTTGCGCCAACCGGCTTCAACCAAAACTTTGCCTTCGGTTTTAAACAACATATTTTCAATTTCGGTGATTCTGGTGGTTACTTGATACACAGCCGCCGGGTAAAAAACCGCCAAAAAGCGTTTGAAAACAAGGGTATAAAGTTTTAATTCCGCTTCATTTAACTTTTTGGGCGTGCTCAATGTTGGAATAATGGCAAAGTGGTCGCTAATTTTGGCGTTGTTGAAAATGCGTTTGTTGGGCTTGACCCAAGCGTTTTTTAAAATTTCCGCCGCAAAAGTTTGAAAATCAGTTGGGGCGTTTTTTAAAATGTCTTTCACCTGCGGCACGTAATCTTCGGGCAAAGCACGTGAATCGGTGCGAGGGTAGGTTAACAATTTGTGTTTTTCATAAAGCGCTTGCGCAATAGAAAGCGTTGTTTTGGCAGAAAAACCAAAGCGGGCGTTGGCTTCACGCTGCAAGCTGGTTAAATCAAATAAAAGTGGCGAAAGGTTGCTCTCGGGCTTGGCGGTGTCGGTTGCGCTGCCCTTTTTGCCGGCTACTTGTTGGGCGATTTTTTCCGCATCTTCACGACTCCACAAACGAGATTCTTTTAAATCTTTGTTTTCTGATTTTTTAAAATTGGGGTCAAAAAATTTGCCACGGTAAACACCCGATTGAATTTCAAAATCCGCTTCTATTTCCCAAAAATTTTTGGGTTTGAATTCTTTAATTTCTTTTTCCCGTTCTACCACAATGGCAAGTGTTGGCGTTTGCACGCGCCCGACCGTTGTTAAATGAAAACCGCCGGTTTTGGAATTAAACGCCGTCATCGCACGTGTGCCGTTGATGCCAACCAACCAATCGGCTTCCGAGCGGCACATTGCCGCTTGCGCCAAGCCTTGCATGCTGGTTTGGTTTTTTAATTTTTGAAAACCTTCACGAATGGCGGCGGGTGTCATCGATTGCAACCACAAGCGCTCAACGGGTTTTTTGTTGTTGGCAAAGCTGGCGATGTAATTAAAAATCAATTCGCCTTCACGCCCGGCATCGCAAGCGTTGATGAGCGATTGAACGTCTTTTCTTTTAATCAATTTCAACAGCAGTTTTAAGCGTGCTTCGCTTTTGGCAATGGGTTTTAAATCAAAATAATCGGGGATAACAGGCAGGTTTTTGAAAGTCCATTTGCCGCGTTTGACTTCAAAAGATTCAGGGCATTTGAGTTCCAACAAATGCCCAACGGCAGAAGAGATGATGAAGTCGTTGTTTTCCCAAAAATCGGCGGATTTTTCAAACCCGCCTAATGCACGGGCAATGTCGTTTGCCACAGAAGGTTTTTCCGCAATGATGAGTTTTTTCATAATTAAAAGAAGGCGTTAAAAAAACGGCGTTATTTTGCTACGTTCCACGGTGAACTTGGCAAAATTTTGAAAAAAATTTGGTTTTTTCAAACAATCAAAGCCATTTTTAAAAAAATTCTGCGTTGACCGTGGAAAACTGCGGCGTTTTCACATCAAAACAATGTCGTATTGTGTGGGGGCGTAGCTGGCTTCCGCTTGCAAGGAAATTAAGCGTTCAATTTGTTCAGATAAAGTGGCAAGCGCTTGCGATTCTTCTTCTAAAAACAAATCAATCACCGCTGGTGCGGCGATGATTCGGTATTCTGGGGCGTTGAATTGCCGTGCTTCACGCAAAATTTCACGCAAAATTTCATAAGCTACCGTTTGCGCCGTTTTGATTTCGCCGCGCCCGCCGCAAGTGGGGCACGTTTCACACAAAATGTGCGACAAAGATTCACGCGTGCGTTTGCGCGTCATTTCCACCAAACCCAATGCGGAAAAATCGCTCACGCCCACGCGCGCGTGGTCGTTTTCAACCGATTTTTTGAGCGAATCCAAAACGGTTTGGCGGTGGGCGGCGTTTTCCATATCAATAAAATCCACAATGATAATGCCGCCCAAATTGCGCAGCCGCAGTTGGCGCGCAATGGCAACAGAGGCTTCTAAATTGGTTTTAAACACGGTTTCATCAAAATTTTTCAACCCCACAAAACCGCCGGTATTCACATCAATGGTGGTTAAGGCTTCGGTTTGGTCAATCATCAAATAGCCGCCGGATTTTAAATCCACGCGGCGCGCCAAGGCTTTTTGGATTTCTTCATCCACGTTGTTGAGTTCAAAAAGCGCACGCTCGCCTTGATACAACTCCAAAAGATTTAAAGCGCGCGGCATATAAGTTTTGGAAAAAAGGCGCAGGTTTTCAAATTCGGGTTTTGAATCAACCAAAATGCGATGCGTTTGGGCATTGACCCAATCGCGCAAAACACGTTGCCCAAGGGACAATTCTTCGTAAATTAACTTGGGCGCAGAACTTTTGCCGACGCGGTTCAAAATTTTTGCCCACGTTTTTTTGAGATAAGCAATGTCGTTGATGAATTCTTCATCTGTGGCTTTTTCTGCCAAAGTGCGCACAATGAAACCGCCTGTTTCATTGTTACCCAAAAGATTGTTGATTCGGTGGCGCAGCTCTTCACGCTCCGAATCGGATGCGATTTTTTGAGAAATGCCAATGTGTTTTTCTTGCGGCAAATAAACCAGCGTTCTGCCGGCAATGGAAATTTGGGTTGAAAGCCTTGCGCCTTTGCTGCCGATGGGCGCTTTTTCCACGCGCACCAAAATGGTTTTGCCCGCGTTTAAAAGTTGTTCAATTTTTTTGTTTTCCCCTTCGGCTTGCCAAATATCGGCAATATGCAAAAACGCCGAACGCTCCAAACCAATATCCACAAAAGCCGATTGCATACCGGGCAAAATGCGCTTGATTTGCCCCAAATAAATGTTGCCCGCAATGCCGCGGTTTTTCACGCGTTCAATGTGCAACTCTTGCACCACGCCTTGTTGCAACAAAGCAACGCGGGTTTCTTCGGGGGCAAAATTGATGAGAATTTCTTCGCGCATTTTTACATTTTTACATTGTTAAATTTCAACATTTTCCAATGCGGCAATGCGCGCTTCAATGGGCGGGTGCGATGCAAACATTTGGCTTAATTTGCCGCCGCTAAAACCAAAAGCGGTTAAAGATTGCGGCAAGGTGTCTTCATCATTCAAACCACCCAAACGCGCCAAGGCTTTTTGCATGGGTTTTCTGTTGCCAAGCAAGCGCGCCGCGCCCGCATCGGCGCGAAATTCTCTTTTTCTGGAAAAAGACGCCACAATGGCACTTGCCAAAATACCAAACAGCACTTCAAAAATTAACGTGGAAACGTGATACACCACGCGCGAGCCGTTTTCCGTTTTGGCGCCACCGCTTAAAAAAGTGGCTAATAAACGCGCGAAAAAAATCACAAAGGTATTCACCACGCCTTGAATCAAGGTCAAAGTAACCATATCGCCATTTTGAATGTGCGCCATTTCGTGCGCCAAAACGGCGCGCACTTCGTTTTTGTCCATTAAATCCAACAAACCGGTGGAGACCGCAACCAAGGATGAATTTTTGGAAGAACCTGTGGCAAAAGCATTGGGCGCGCCGTTATAAATAGCCACTTCGGGCATTGGCAAATTGGCGCGCTCGGATAAATCGCGCACGGTGTCTAACAACCAAACTTCTGTGGATGAAGAAGGTTCTTTAATCACCACGGCACCCGTGCTCCATTTGGCAACCCATTTGGAAATGAAAAGCGAAATAAACGCGCCGCCAAAACCAAAAACGCCGGAAAAAACAAGCAAACCCAACAAACCCGATGCCTCGTGCATTCCCAACAAACTCAAAACAATGCTGGCGGTAACCGACAAAACCAACATCACCGCCAAGTTGGTTGCCAAAAACAAAAAAATGCGTTTCATTTTTTACCTTTCAAAAAAAAGTTTTTTTAAAGAAAATCCACGGTGAACGTTTAAAAATTTTCAAAAAAAATAGTGGTTGACCGTGGATTTTAAAAAAAACAATTAGCGTTGGTTTAAATCCGGCACCGAGCGGTGCGTTTTGCCAACATAAAGTTGGCGCGGGCGGCCGATTCGGTATTCGGGGTCGGTAATCATTTCTTCCCATTGCGCAAGCCAACCGACCGTTCGGGCAAGCGCAAAAATGCAGGTAAACATTTGGGTTGGAATGCCAATGGCGCGCTGCACAATGCCGGAATAAAAATCCACGTTGGGGTAGAGTTTTTTCTCAACAAAATAATCGTCTTCCAAGGCAATTTTTTCCAAAGTTAATGCCAGTTTAAAAAGCGGGTCGTTTTCTAGCCCCAAATTTTCCAAAACATCGTGGCAGATTTTTTTCATCAGTTTGGCTCTGGGGTCAAAATTTTTGTAAACACGATGCCCAAAACCCATCAATTTAAAGGAATCCGTTTTGTCTTTGGCGCGATTTAAAAAATGCGAAAGGCGCGAAACATCGCCAATTTCTTCCAACATTTTCAAACACGCTTCATTGGCGCCGCCGTGCGCTTTGCCCCACAAACACGCAATGCCCGCCGCAATGCAGGCAAAGGGGTTGGCACCCGATGAACCGGCTAAGCGCACAGTGGAGGTTGACGCATTTTGTTCGTGGTCGGCATGCAAAGTGAAAATCACATCCATAGCGTGTTCCAAAACGGGGTTGAGTTTGTATTCTTCACAGGGATTGCCAAACATCAAACGCAAAAAATTGCCCGCATAAGAGAGCGAATTGTCGGGATACAAAAACGGCATTCCAAGATTGTATTTGTAAGCCATTGCCACAATGGTGGGCATTTTGGCAATTAAGCGCACATAGCTTAAATCACGGCCTTTGGGGGAAGAAAAATCCACCACATCGTGATAAAACGCGGAAAGCGCGCCGATGACGCCCGTCATCACCGCCATAGGATGCGCATCGCGCCGAAAACCAAAATAAAAACGATTGATTTGGTCATGCACCAAAGAATGGTGCGCAACCGTGTATTCAAAATCCGCTTTTTGTTGGGCGTTGGGCAATTCGCCATTTTTGAGCAAATACGCCACTTCCAAAAAATTGCATTTTTCTGCCAATTCTTCAATGGGATAACCGCGGTAGAGCAATTCGCCTTTTTCGCCATCAATATACGTGATGGTGGAGCGGCAAGAAGCGGTGGATAAAAAACCGGAATCGTAGGTAAAAACATTGGCTTTTGCGCCCAAACTGCGCAAATCCACGCAATTTGGGCCAAGTGTGCCTTGAATCATCGGAAATTCTAATGGCGAGAGGTCGGGCAAAATCAGCTGAGCGTGGCGGGCAGAGTCCATTGTTTGTCCTTTACTTCAAAAAAATGTTTAAAAAAAATACATTTTAATTTATAAAGAGCCTTTGTTTTTTAAAAAAAAACGCTCTTTACCGTGGATTTTTTTAAAGGAAACCAGCAATGGCACAAACATTAAAAATCGCTGTAACAGGCGCGGCAGGGCAAATTGGGTATAGCTTGTTGTTCCGCTTGGCAGCAGGCGCACTGCAAAAAAACCAACCGATTGCATTGCAATTATTAGAATTGCCGCAAGCGCAAAATGCCTTAAAAGGCGTGGCGATGGAATTGGAAGATTGTGCGTTTCCTTTGTTGCAAAAAATGGTTTTAACCGACCAAGCCAATGAAGCCTTTGATGATGCGGATGTGATTTTTTTGGTGGGTGCGCGCCCGCGCGGCAAAGGAATGGAGCGCGCCGATTTGTTAAAAGCCAATGCCGAAATTTTTAAAATTCAAGGCAAAAGCATTGCGGAAAATGCCAACCCCAATGCAAAAATTTTGGTGGTGGGTAATCCTGCCAACACCAATGCGTGGATTGCCAAAGAATCGGCTAAAAAAGCGGGATTTATTCACCCTGAAAATTTTCACGCGATGATGCGGCTGGACCACAACCGCGCGCTGGCAATGCTTGCCAAAAAACTCAATTTGCGCGTGAAAGATTTTTCAAAACTCATTGTTTGGGGCAACCATTCGCCCAAAATGTTTGCGGACTTGCGCTTTTGCAAGGCTTTGGGGCAACGCGTAATGGATTTAATTGCGGACGAAGTGTGGCAACAAACCGAATTTGCCAACAATTTGGGCAAGCGCGGTGCGGCAATTATTGACGCGCGCGGGTTATCTTCTGCGGCATCGGCTGCCAATGCCGCCATTGACCACATGCGCGATTGGCTAAACGGCACAACGGATTGGACAACCATGGGCATTGCCGCCCCCAAAAACAATTACGGCATTCCCGAAGGTTTGGTGTTTGGTTTTCCGTGTTTGGTTAATAAAGGCGGCATTGTTGAGCCAGTTTTAGACTTAGAATTGGACGCATTTTCCCGCAGCCGCATTGAAGAAAACGCCAAAGAACTTAAAGCCGAACAAAACGCCATTGCGGATTTGATTTAAAAAACGATTTTCCACGGTAAACGCCAAAATTTTTTGAGAAAACAATGTTTCAAAAAACCTTCATCCGCCTTCGCGAATTAGTCAAAAGCGTTTTGATGTTTTTCATCTGCCGCGCACCCTTGCGTTATTTGGATACCACAAAAATCATCGCCGATTTGAATAACGGGGGGGGGGGGGGTCTACGCCTTTGAATTATTATTGCGCCGCGCCCTTGTTGCGCCCAAATACCGCAAGATTTTCTACGATTTTTATTTGAAAAATCAAAATGGCGAAAAACTAATCATTATTGACGGCGGCGCGCACAAAGGCGTTTTTAGCGATGTGGCGCTTGCCTGCGGCGCAATTTGCCACGCTTTTGAGCCGAATCTTTATTTGTGCGCTTTTTTGCGCAACCTTTACAAAAACAACAAAAACTTTATTTTGCACGAAGCTGCCATCGGCACAAAAAACGAAAAAACAACTTTTTACGATATGGATGAAAACATTGTTAGCGATGGCGCAAGCATTGTGCACATTCAAACGCCCTACAAACAAAGCGCAGGCTATGACGTGCAAGTGTTTGATTTTTGTGCATTTTTAAAAAAACTTATTGCCGAACACGGCAAAATCCACTTTTTGAAATTAGACATAGAAGGCGCGGAATTTGAAGTGTTGGACGCTATTTTGGAACAAAAGCTTTTTCCACACATTGATTATTTAATGGTTGAAACCCATGAGCGTTTTTTTACTAATCCCAAAGCCAAAATTCGCCAACTCCAAACCAAAATCCGCCAAAAAAACGCCACAAATATTTATTTGGATTGGGTTTAAATTTAAATTTCCACGGTCAACAAAATATTTTTTTGAAAATTTTTTGCCGTTTACCGTGGATTTTTGCGGTTTTTTAAAAATTAAAAAGCCGAGAGGTTTTTTAAACGAAGAATAATTTGGTTTAAGGCAGTAAGGAAATCGTCCATATTTTTTGCCGTTGTGTTGCGAGAAGTGCTCACGCGAACAGCGCCTTGGGCAAGTGTGGGTTCGGTTTGCATGGCTTTTAAAACAACAGATGCGCGGGTTTTGCCACTGCCGCACGCCGAGCCAGAACCTGCCGCAAAACCCAAAGAATCAAGTTGTGCCACAAGCGTGGCACCGTCAATATTAGGCAAAGCAAAATAAGTTGTGTTTGGCAAGCGTTGGGCGTTTTCAGCAAAAATGGTTGCGCCAAGATTTTTTAAGCCTAATTCCAGTTGCTTTTGCAAAGTTTGCGTGTGGCGGGCGTATTCCTTTTGGCGCGCGGCGGCAATGGCTGCCGCCATTCCAAAACCCACAATGCCTGCGACATTTTCCGTGCCACTGCGCAAACCTTGTTCTTGTCCACCGCCAGCCAAAAGCGGGTTGAAATCCAAATTCCGCCGAAATAAAAAAGCACCAACGCCTTGTGGCCCGCCGATTTTATGCGATGAAAGCGCCATTGTTGCCCCGCCCGCTTTTTTAAAAGCATTAAAAGACAACGGGATTTTGCCAAAAGCCTGCACGGCATCCGAATGAAAAATAATTTTTGGGTCAATGGCAACAAGCGCTTGGGCAATTTCCACAATATTGTTGATTGCGCCTGTTTCATTATTTGCCGCCATAATTGCAACGCCTTCGACAGTGTTTTGGGATAGCGCAATTTGCAAGGCTTGCGCGGTAATCACGCCATCAGTATTGGGTGCAATAAAACGCAAATCAGTGCCCCAACTTGCCATTTGCCAAGCGGGTTGAAGAACGGCGGGGTGTTCAATTTCGCTAATTAAAAGCGATTTTCCGCGAAAATTTTTTAAGAAAAAATTGTTGGATTCTGTGGCACCGCTGGTAAAAATAATTTCATCGGGTGCGGCATCCACGGCGTAAGCAATTTGCGTGCGTGCGGCTTCAATGGCTTGGCGCGCAGCTCTTCCAAAAGAATGCAAACTGCTGGCATTGCCAAAGTTTTCCATTAAAAAAGGGCGCATGGCATCAAACACTTCGGGGCGCAAAGGTGTTGTGGCGTTGTGATCCAAATAAACAGACATTATGGCGACTCTTTCTTTTGCATATTGTCGGGCGGCAAATCAGGCGAATTGGTATTTTTTGATTCTTCGCCTTCCAACATTTTGTTTAAATAAGTGGGGTCAAAAGCATCGGCAACCAAAATGGCTTCTTTTAAATCTAAACCGTGCGTGGTTTCTAAATGGGCAACTAATTTTTCAATGCGGCGGTCGGTTTCTGCCGCGTGATTCAAAAGCGCATGAATGGCTTTGACCAACGGGTCATCTTGATTGCCGCTTAACGCATAAGCAGAAAAACCGAGTTTTTGGGCTTGTTCTTCGCGTTCTTTGAGCGTTGAATCAATAATGCGCGCGGGGTTGCCAACGGCGGTAGCACCTGCGGGAACATTTTTCACCACCACAGCGTTGGAGCCGATTCTGGCGCCCGCACCGATGGTAATGGGCCCCAAAACCTTGGCACCTGCGCCAACCACCACGCCGTTTTCTAATGTTGGGTGGCGTTTGCCCGCATTCCACGTGGTGCCGCCTAATGTAACGCCGTGGTAAAGGGTAACGTCATCGTGGATTTCTGCGGTCTCGCCAATCACCACGCCCATGCCGTGGTCTATAAAAAAACGCCGCCCAATTTTGGCGCCGGGGTGAATTTCAATGCCGGTTGCCCACCGTGCCAAATGCGCCAAGGTTCTTGCCAACCAAAAACAATGTTTTTGCCAGAGCCAATGATTGATGCGGTGAAAAAAAATGGCATGCACGCCGGGGTAGCAAAAAATCACTTCCCACTTGGAGCGCGCCGCAGGGTCGCGTGCAAAAACGGAGCGCAGGTCTTCTTTTAAGCGTTTAAACATTGTTTTTTGGGGTTGGTTTTTATAAAGAAAAAAACAATTTTCCACGGTCAACCAATTATTTTTTTCAAAAAAAACAAAGGTTGACCGTGGATTTTTTTTGATTGTTTAAAATTTGGGCATCAAGCCTTTCATTCCGCGCATCATTTTGCCGAGCATTCCTTTGCCAAAGCGTTTCATCAAAAAGCGGGTTTGTTCAAATTGCTTCAACAAACGGTTGACTTCCTGCACGGAAACGCCCGCACCTTTGGCAATGCGGCGTTTGCGGCTGGCTTTGATGATGTCGGGTTTGCGGCGTTCTTCAAGCGTCATTGAATTGATGATGCCTTCAATTTGCCCGATGATTTTGTTTTCCATATTCGCCGGCATTTGATTGGCCAACTGCGCGAATTGATGCGGCAATTTGTCTATGAAACCCGACATACCGCCCATTTTGCGCATTTGCGCAATTTGCGCTTTGAAGTCTTCCAAATCAAAATCTTTGCCACTTTTGAGTTTTTTGGCAAGCGCCAAGGCTTTTTCTTCATCAATGGTGCGTTTGGCTTCTTCCACAAGCGACAAAATATCGCCCATGCCCAAAATGCGTTGCGCCATGCGGTCGGGGTAAAAAGGTTCCAAACCGGAGAGTTTTTCGGCAATGCCTGTGAATTTAATGGGCTTGCCGGTAATGTATTTAACCGATAACGCCGCGCCGCCGCGGGAATCGCCATCCAACTTCGTTAAAACAATGCCTGTTAAAGGCAAAGCTTCATTAAAAGCGCGGGCGGTATTGACGGCATCTTGACCCAACATGGCATCAACCACAAACAAGGTTTCAATGGGGTTGGTTGCTGCATGCAAGTTTTTAATTTCTGCCATCATTTTTTCATCAATGGCAAGACGCCCGGCGGTATCAATCAACAACACATCAAAAAAATGTTTGCGCGCAAAATCAACGGCATTTTGGGCGATTTCTTCGGGTTTTTGGTTGGTCTCAGATGGAAAAAACTCAACATCCGCTTGCGTTGCCACGGTTTTTAACTGCTCAATGGCGGCAGGGCGGTAAATGTCGGTGGAGACCACCAACACCTTTTTTTTCTCATTTTCTTTTAACCATTTGGCAAGTTTGCCAACCGTTGTGGTTTTGCCCGCACCTTGCAAACCCGCCATTAAAATAATCGCAGGCGGTTGCGTGGCAAGGTTTAAAGTTGCGGCATCTGTGCCCATCAAATCGGTTAATTCTTTTTGCACCACGCCAACAAAAGCTTGCGCAGGGGATAAAGCGCCGATGACCTCTTCGCCCAAGGCTTTGAGTTTGACTTGCGCGATAAATTCTTTAACAACCGGAAGCGCCACATCGGCTTCCAACAAAGCCATACGCACTTCACGCAGGGCATCGGCAATATTCGTTTCGGTTAGCCGCGCTTGGCCTTTGATATTTTTCACCACGCGCGACAAACGTTGGGTAAGATTTTCAAGCATATTATTCAGGTAAAATGAAAGAATGGTTATTTTAAACGAGCTTTTCATCAATGTTTTTGCCGCGCTACTCTTTTTCGCGCTTGGCGTGCATTTTTGCATTTCGCGTTATTTTAAAGCGCCGAATCAAGCATTTTTTGCATGGGAACGCTTGGCAATTGCTAGCGCCTTGCTCATTCAAGGCGTGGGCTTGGCGCTTTTGATTTTTCCAGATGGCAAAACAATGCATTTTTCAGTGGGCGTGGCACTGGCTATTATCTTATGGCTTGCCGTTTTTATTTATTGGTTAGAAAGTTTTTCCGCCCGCATGGAAGGTTTGCAGCCCATCATTTTGCTCTTTGCCGCCGCTTGTGCGCTTGCACCGATTTTAATGCCGGTGCGCTATGTGGTTTCTTATGCGCATTTGCCAAGTTTTTATTTGCATTTTTTTGCTTCTATTTTGGCGTATAGCCTTTTAACCTTGGCGAGTATTCACGCAATTTTTATGGGTGTGGCCGAACACGCGCTACACCGCCGCGTTTTTATGCGGCATTTGAGCTATTTGCCGCCACTTTTGGCGATGGAAAAAACCTTATTTCATATGATTTACGCGGGTTTTGCATTGCTTTGCGTGGCGGTTTTAACAGGCGTATTTTTTGCCGAAGAAATCTTTGGCAAAGCGGCGAAGTTGGACCACAAAACCATTTTTGCAATGATTTCGTGGTGCACTTTTGCGATTTTGATTTTTGGTAGATTGCGTTGGGGCTGGCGCGGCCGCCGCGCTTTGAAGTGGACACTTTGGGGATTTTTATTTCTACTTCTCGCCTACATCGGCAGCCGCTTTGCTTTGGAAATTTTGTTGAAAAGAATTTAACAATTTTCCACGGTAAACCGATTCTTTTTTTCAAAAAAATATTTGGTTTACCGTGGATTTTTTTAGTTTTTTTAAGTTTTTTAAGAAACGGAGACCAACACGCGGTTTTTGCCGCTTTTTTTGGCGGCATACATCGCTGTGTCTGCGCGTTTGATGATTTCCTCCGTGGTGTCAGCCGCCGTTAATTCCGCAACACCTGCCGAAAAAGTAATCAACAATTTTTCGTTGTTGTGCATAAAAATTTCTTTGGTCAAAGCGCGTTGCAAGCGTTGCAAAATCTTTTGACCTTCTTGTGCATCGGCACACGGCAAAACAATCACAAATTCTTCTCCACCATAACGTGCAACCGAATCTTGAGGACGCAAGAAATTTTTGCACAAAGCAACCAAATGTTTTAAGGCGGCATCGCCCGCATCGTGGCCAAAGCGGTCGTTTAATTTTTTGAAATTATCCAAATCCAAAAGTGCCACGCACATTTTTTGTTGGGCGCGTTGGGCGCGTGCAATTTCTTGCAACATCACATCATCCAAACCGCGCCTGTTCAAAACGCCTGTTAAGGTATCGTGTGTGATTAAAGCGCTTGTTTCTTCCAAATGTTTTTCTAATTCACTAATGCGTGCTTGCGCCAACTTGGCGCGTTCTTGCGCGCAAATGAGTTCTGCTCGCATTGTTTGCGTGCTTTTTTGCATTTCTTGGGTTTCGCTCATCACATCGTTTAAAAGCGAATCCAACTCTTTTAAATCGCCCGCTTTGCTGATTTTTTGCGCGTAATCACTCAATTTGCCGTGGTAAATGGAGGTGTTGTCGGCAAAACCTGCAATTTGCTCCACAAAACCGGCGATGAGGTTGGTCAACGTGCCGCGCGATCCGCTTAAATCTTTTTTGATTTGGTCTTGTTTGAATATCACATCATTCAAACGCCGCTCGGCTTCGTTTAAAGAACGCAGACTCAATGGTTTGTCTATCACTTCTTTTAACATTTCCATTTGCCCGCTCAACCATTGGTCGCCTTCGCTTAAACTCTCGGCGTTGTTGACCATCAAGCGCACCAACTTGAAAATGCCATCGGTTTGCGCCGTGTGTTCTTCGGCAAATAATTCAAGTTTAAAAGACAAACGCTTGATGTCGGCTGCCAAATTGGCAAGGTTAACAATGGAATCCACTTTCAAAAGTTTTTGGGCAATATCATCCACATCGTCATTTAATTGCTCATCGCTTCGCACAAAAGGTTGCAAGGTTTGGGTTAAAAGTTCGGCAAATAGTTTTTTAATATCAGCAAAGGTTTCATAAGAAATGGAAAAGCCGTCAAAAGAATCGTCTTCATCTTCGGATTCTTTTGATTCTTCGTTTTTTTGCGTTTTTTCTGATTCCGATTCAGCAGGCTTTGTCAGCGCAATTTCATTGGTTTTTTTGCCGCCCCACGTTTGCATCAATTTTTCCAAACGTTCAAACAAGGCTTCGGGTGTGAGGTTTTTAGACGAAAGCACTTTTCTTAACATTCTTTGTTTTTTGGAAACGGTGTAGTTTTTGTGGTGCATTTCCAAAGCCACCAAAATTTGCGCAAAAAGTTTATTCCATTCTAGTGTTTCAATCGTGCGCATTTCGCCGACTGTTTTTTCCCACAAGGCTTTGTAGGCTTCAAAATTTTCAGCCGCAATGGCGGTTTCCATTTCCGCCAACACGGGCAATTCTTTTTGAGCGTTTAATTTTAAGGCGGCAGAAAGTGCGCGCAATTCCTTTTGCGGAAAAGTTGTATTCGTCATTTTTTTCCTCTCATTTTGTTTTATAATTGCACGCTTTCAAAAGCCTCCTTAGCATGAAGGTCGTGCAGTTGACTTGTAATCATCAGGCGTTGGTTCGATTCCGACAGGAGGCACCACGGTTACCCCAAAAATTCAAAAAAATTCCTTGTTGACCGTGGATTTTACTCTTTTTATTAAAGGTCACCACGGGCTTTGAGTTCTCGCAAAAGTTGGCGGTAATTTTGTGCGCCGGTGCTGGCGTATTTGTGCGTTAAAACATCGCATTTTTGCAAGGGACTTTCCGCAATCGCCACGTTTTCAAAAATCAGCGTCTCCAACATTTCGGTATCAAAAAGCTTTTGCAAACGGAATTTCACATCCGCACTCATTTTGCGATTCTTCACAAATCGGGTTAACAAATAACGGCGCGGCACGCGGCGCTTCATCACAGGTTCCAAGGTTTCCAACGTGCGCGTGATTTTTTCAGCCGCTTGGAGCGACAAATAATCGGTTGACACGGGAATAATCAAACAATCGCAGGCAAAAATGGCATTCAATGCCAACACGCCGATATAAGGGCAACAATCAATAATAATCGGGCGCTCAGAATTTTCAGCTTCCCACGCAAGCAAACCATCGCGCAATTTGTTAAGAGAACCCATTCCTTTGCCGAACACGGCATCCGCTTTGATAAGCTGCAAAGGTGCGGGGATAATATCGCCCACGTTTTTCCACGGCACAATCAAATCTTTTATGTGCGCTTCGTCTTTAAAAAAATCAAAAATATTGGGCGACATTTTTTTGGGAAAAGGCTCAATCATTCCCGTTAAATGTCCTTGCGGGTCTAAATCAATTAAAAGCGGTTTTTCGCCATTCAACTTCAAAGCAGCCGCCAAATTGAGCGCCGTTGTGGTTTTGCCAACCCCGCCTTTTTGGTTAAAAATCGCAATTTTCATAACAAATCTCTTACTTTTTGCAGTGCTTTTCTTTACTATGCCATTTTTCCACATTTTTTGGGGAACAAAACAATGTCGCATTTGATGCACACTTACGCGCGCTTGCCCGTTGCTTTTCAAAGTGGCAAGGGTTTGTTTTTAAAAGATTCTAATGCAAAAGAATATTTGGATACTTTTTCCGGCATTGCGGTCAATGCCTTGGGGCATGCGCATCCCAAATGGGTTCAAGCCATTCAAAACCAAGTGGCACTTTTAACGCATACGTCCAACATTTATGAAATTGATTTGCAAGAACAATGTGCGGAAAAACTCTGCCAACTCTCTGGCTTAACAGAAGTGTTTTTTTGCAATTCTGGGTTAGAAGCCAATGAAGCCGCGTTTAAATTGGCACGATTTTTTGGGCATCGCATCAAAAACATTGCCAAGGATGAAACGCCTGAAATTATTGTGATGAGCCACGCTTTTCACGGGCGCAGTTTGGCAACCTTATCAGCCACAGCCAACCCCAAAACCCAAGAAGGTTTTGAACCTTTGGTGTCTGGTTTTGTGCGCGTGCCTTTTGGGGATTTAAAAGCCATTCAAGCCGCCATTACGCCCAAAACCGCTGCGGTGATGTTGGAAGTTTTGCAAGGCGAAGGCGGCATTTATTTGGCAGATTCAGAATATTTAAAACAACTGCGCGCCTTGTGTGATGAAAACAATTTGCTTTTGATGTGTGACGAAGTGCAATGCGGAATGGCGCGCACCGGCAAATGGTTTGCTTATCAACATTCGGGCATTGTGCCGGATGTGGCAACGTTAGCCAAAAGTTTGGGCAATGGCATTCCCGTTGGGGCGTGTTTGGCAGGCAATAAAATCAAAGGCTTGTGGCAAGCGGGCAACCACGGCTCCACCTTTGGCGGCAATCCATTGGCGATGCGTTCGGCATTGGCAACATTAGAGATTATTGAATCTGAAAATCTTTTGGAAAACGCCCAAAAAATGGGCGCTTATTTAAAATCAGCATTGGAAAAAGCATTGGCCAACACCCAAGGCGTTGAAGAAGTGCGCGGTTTTGGCTTGATGATTGGCATTGCATTATCAAAACCCTGTGCGGATTTGGTTACAATGGCATTAAAAGAAGGTTTGTTGGTCAATGTAACCGCCGGCTCTGTTGTGCGGTTGTTGCCCGCCTTAATCATTTCACAAAATGAAGCGGATGAACTTGTCGCCCGCTTGGTTCCTGTCATTCAACAATTTTTGCGCTTATGAATATCAAGCATTTTTTACAATTTTCCGATTTCACGCGGGATGAATATTTTTATTTGTTTGAACGCGCCGCGTGGATTAAAAAACAATACAAAACCTATCGGCAATATTGGCCATTAGCAGACCGCACGCTGGTGATGATTTTTGAAAAAGCAAGCACGCGAACCAGATTGTCCTTTGAAGCGGGCATTCAGCAAATGGGCGGTTTTGCGGTTTATTTAAACACGCGCGATTCACAACTTGGGCGCGGCGAGCCCATTGAAGATTCCGCACAAGTGATTTCCCGCATGAGCGATTTGGTGATGATTCGCACCTTTGAACAATCTATGGTGGAATGTTTTGCCAAAAATTCACGCGTACCGGTGATTAACGGCTTGACCAACGAATTTCATCCTTGCCAAATTTTGGCGGATATTTTTACTTACCACGAACACCGCGGCAACATCGCCGGCAAAACGGTGGCGTGGGTTGGCGATGCCAACAATATGTGCAACACGTGGTTGCAAGCCGCTGAAATTATGGATTTTAAGGTTCACGTCTCTTCCCCCGAAGGTTACGGATTAGACCCCAAATTAAACGCCAACATTCCTACAAATCGTTACCAAGTTTTTGAAAACCCAATGGATGCTTGCCGCGGCGCTGATTTGGTGACCACGGATGTTTGGACTTCTATGGGTTTTGAAGAAGAAAACGCCGCGCGCCAAAAAGCCTTTGCCAATTTTTGCGTGGATGATGCGATGATGGCGCTTGCCAATAAAGATGCCATTTTTATGCATTGTTTGCCCGCGCACCGCGGCGAAGAAGTCACCGCATCGGTGATTGATGGACCGCAATCGGTTGTTTGGGATGAAGCCGAAAACCGCATGCACGCGCAAAAAGCCTTGATGGAATATTTGATTTTGGGGCAAGTGGAGCGCGCTTAAAACTTTAAAAAAAATCCACGGTCAACCCAAAATTTTTTTCAAAAAAATAAAAAGTTGACCGTGGAAAATTGAAAAAAATGATGCAAATTTTGCTCTCCCCTGCCAAAACTTTGGATTTTGAATCGGAAATTCCGCCCAAAATGCCAAGTTCTACGCCGCATTTTTTAAAAGAAGCGCAAAATCTTGTTGGCATTTTGAAAAATTATTCCGCCAAAGACTTGGCCGCTTTGATGAACATCTCACCCGCGCTTGCGGATTTAAACCTGCGCCGATTTGCTCAATGGTCTGCCGATTCTCAAAACACCCGCGCGGCGATTTTTGCTTTTAATGGCGATGTTTATGAAGGATTAAACGCCAAAACTTTGAAAAATCTAGATTTTGCCCAAGCGCATTTGCGCATTTTGTGCGGACTTTACGGCGTGTTAAAACCTTTTGATGCCATTTTGCCGTATCGCTTGGAAATGAAAACAAAGCTCAAAAACCAACAAGGCAAAGATTTATACGCGTTTTGGCATTGCAAAATTGCGGATTTTTTGGAATTGGAAGCGCCGAATTGTTTTGTGAATTTGGCAAGCAATGAATACTTTAAAAGCGTTTCTCCATTTTTAAAATCGCCGGTGGTTAATTGCGTTTTTGAAGATGAAAAAAACGGCGTTTTTAAAACCATTTCTTTTTATGCCAAACGTGCGCGCGGTTTGATGGCGCGTTTTATTATTGAAAATCGCCTAACCAAACCTGCCGACTTGCGCGATTTTTGCGCAGAAGGTTACCAATTTTGCGACAATTCCACAGAAGAACTTTTGATTTTCCGCCGCAATGAACATTCTCGCCATTGAAACCGCCACTGCCAGCGCTTCCTGCGCCCTTTTAAGCGGCAAAAAAATGTTTAGCCAAAACTGCGATGTTGCCAAGGCGCATTCCGCAACCTTTTTGCCAGCGGTTCAAAAAATTTTGGACGATTCAAAAACCACGCGTGCCGATTTAAATGCCATTGCGGTTGATATTGGCCCGGGCGCTTTCACAGGGTTGCGCCACGGAATTGCCACGGCGCAAGCTTTTTCATTGGCTTTCAATTTGCCAATTTTGGGCGTTTCATCCTTAAAAACGCTTGCTTTTGCGGTTATAAAAAAAGCGGAAAATGCAAAAATCTTGGCATTGTTGGATGCCCGAATGCGCGAGATTTACTGCGCCGTTTTTAATGTTCAAAATCAAAAATTGGTGGAAGAAACAGCGCCTTTTTTGTGCGCTGCTGACCATTTGCCTGATTTGGATTTTTCAAAAAAAATCATCGCCGTGGGCAATATTGCCGACAATTACCCTGATTTTTTAAATCTTTTAAAAGAAAAAAATATGGCGTTTTTTTCTGCCATTCCCACGGCAGAAAACGTGGCACGCTTGGCAGAATCCAAAGAAGCACAAGTTTTTGCCGCCAACAACCTGGTGCCACTTTATGTGCGCAACAAAGTTGCCGACACCACTGCCGAGCGCGCGCGCAAAGGATTTCGGCTATGAACAACATTGTTCTTGATTCAATGACCAAAGAAGATTTAAACGCCGTTGTCGCCTTGGATGCAAATAATCCCTTTGCGTGGCGCGCACGCAATTTTGCCGACTCGTTGGATGCAAAAAACAGCGCGTGGATTTTAAAGAAAAGCGGCAATATCATCGGTTTTAGCGTGTGGATGGTGGTTATTGATGAAGCGCATTTGCTCAACATTGGCGTGGCAAGTTATGAACGCCGCCAAGGTTTTGGCGCTTTTTTGTTAAACGAAGTGTGCAAAAAATCGTATGCCTTTGGCGCTTTAAAAATCTTTTTGGATGTGCGGGAATCCAACCTTGCCGCGCGCGCGCTTTACCAAAAATTTGGTTTTATTGAAATTGCGCGCCGCCGCAATTATTACCAACTGCCCGAATTGGCAGAAGACGGCTTGGTTTTGTTTCGCACCTTACCCTTGGCAGAACACCATGTTTGACCGCACGCGCATTTTGGAAGAATGCGGCATTATGCCGTGGGTTTTAAAAGCCACATTTTCAAAAAAAAATGCGGTTGACCGTGGAAAATCACCCAATTCCGACTCCGATTCCAATGCCACTTGGAATAATTTAAAACTCCAAGTGGCGCAATGCGAAAACTGCCATTTTTTTGAAAATCGGCAAAATGTGGTTTTTGGCAGTGGTCAAAAAACCGCACGGGTTTTAATTGTGGGCGAATCGCCTTCTGCTATGGATAACCTTTCAGGCAATGCCTTTTCAGACAAAAACGGCGAAATGTTAAAAGCAATGCTCTCGGCAATTGGCTTAACCTTTGACGATTGCTTTTTAACCTTTGCCTTAAAATGCAAGGCGGAAAAACCCAGCGCTTCTGACATTGTGGCTTGCCGCGAATTTTTGATGGCGCAAATCAAAGAAATTCAACCCGCTGCCATTTTGCTTTTGGGCAAAACGGCGGCGTTTTCCGTTTTGGACGATTCGCGCGATTTGCATCAATTAAGAGGACAAATCTTCAAAATTCAAAACGCCCATGTTGTTGCCACTTTTCACCCAGCGTATTTGGCGCTAAACCCCATGGAAAAAGCGCTTGCGTGGCAAGATTTGTTAGGGCTGCGCGCCCTTTTGGAGATGCCGCAATGAACGTGCTTTTTGATGAAGCCGGGCAAATCAAAGCGGCAAGTTTGCTTTCTGAGACCGACACGGCATTGCATGTGGAAATGCCTTCCAAAAAACGCTTAAAAATTAAACCCGCACAAGAGGTTTTGCGCTTTGAAGCGCCTGCGGCACGCGAGATTTTTGATTTGGCAGAACCATTAGCCCACGACATTGCGCCAGACTTTTTGTGGGAATGTTTTTTAAACGATGGCGAATTTTTGTTTGTTGATTGCGCGCGCGATTATTTTGGGCACGAGCCATCAGCTGTTGAAGCCGTTGCCGTTTTTTTGGCGTGCAATGCCGCGCCCATTTATTTTCATCGCAAAGGCAAAGGGCGCTTCAAAAAAGCACCGCCTGAAATTTTAGAAGCGGCTTTAAAATCCCAAGCCAAAAAAGAAGCAGAAAAATTGCAAATTGAACAATGGGCGCAAATGATAAAAAACGGCGAAATGCCCGCCGAAATTTTGGCAGAAAAAAACGCCGTTTTGTTTTCAAAAAATCGCCAAAGCGCGGCTGCCAAAGCCTTTGATTGGGCAGTTGCTGATTTAAACGAATCGCCCGAGCGCTTAATGTTGCGCAACAATGCTTATGCCAACGCTTATGAACTTTTTTGGGCGCGGTTTATTTTCCAAGAATTAAACGGGCGGTGTTTGGATTTTCCGCCAATTACCGAAACCCTTTTAACGCCCGAATGGGAAAAAGCAAGCGTTGCCGCTTTTTCTATTGATGATGAGAGCACCACGGAAATTGACGATGCCTTTTCCGTGGCATTTTTAGAAAACCAAACAAAAATAGGCATTCACATCGCTGCCCCAAGCGCGGCTTTTGGCATTGATTCAGAAATCCAAAAAATTGCGCAAGAACGCTTATCAACCCTTTATTTGCCGGGCGAAAAACGCACCATGTTGCCCGATTCAGTGGTGCAACATTGCACATTAAACGCAGGCAAAACCGTGGCAGCAGTCTCGCTTTATTTAACGGTTAATGATGCCTTTGAAATTGTGGCTTTTGAGAGCAAATTAGAAAAAATCACCGTTGCCAACAACTTGCGCATACAAAAATTAGAAGCTTTTTTTAATGCCGAGACCGTTTTTAATATGGAAAATCAGAGCGATTTTCCTTACAAAAAAGAACTCTTTTTTTTGTGGCAATTTGCCGTTTTTCAAAACAAAAAACGCGCGGGCAAAAATAACCAAGGTTTGGGGGATTTTATTTTTGAAATTGAAGGCGATTTAAAAAATCCCGAATCTTGCGATATCAAAATTTTCGCGCGCGAGCGCGGCACGCCGATTGATATGCTCGTGGCTGAATTGATGATTTTGGCAAATTCTTTATGGGGTAAAACGATAAGCGATGCCAATGCCGCTGGGATTTTTCGCGCACAAACCACAGGGCGCGCGCGTTTTTCAACCAAAGCCTTACCGCACGAAGGGCTGGGCGTGGATTATTACGCGTGGTGCACGGCACCTTTGCGCCGTTTGAGCGATTTAATCAACCAACGGCAACTGATTGCCATTTTGAATCAAAGTAAACCGCCTTTTGCGCGACAATCCGCCGAATTGTTTGGCTTGTTGCGCCTTTTTGAAGCCACTTACAACGCTTATGGTGAATTTGAACGCACAATGGAACGTTTTTGGTCGCTTGTTTTTTTAAAACAACAAGAACCACAAAACTTAAAAGCCGTTGTTTTTCGTGAAAATCTTGTGCGACTTTTGGATTTTCCGCTGTTTGCCAAGGTTTTTAATCTGCCGAACGGGCTAGAAATCGGCACAAAATTGCTTTTAAATATAGAATCGCTTGATTTTATTGAATTAAATTTAAACGCGCGATTCGTGGGATTTTGCGATGAAAATACAAATTACTGAAAATAACCGTTTGAGCGTGGCGCTTGCCATATCCTTTGCCTTGCACGCGTTGGTGTTGAGCTTGCATTTTGCCTTTCCCGAGGCAAGCCGCGCTTTGCAAAAAAAGGCGCTGGATGTCATTTTGGTCAACGCCCGCACCAAAGATGCGCCATTAGACCCCAAAGCCATTGCGCAGGCCAATTTGGATGGCGGCGGCAACACGGATGAAGACCGCCGAATCAAAACGCCATTGCCCCTGCAACCCGAAGCGGCAGAAGGCGATTCCTTGGTAGAAAAACAAAAACGCATTGAAGCCTTGGAAATTGCCCAAAAACGATTAGCCAGTGAATTAGGGAAAATTGCAACATCAACGCCCAAAAACGCCGCCGAAGAACAACCCAAACAAGGCCAAGACCTAGCTGAAACCGCGCGCGCAATGGCGCGCTTGGAAGGTGAAATTTCCATGCGGCTAGAAGAATACAGCAAACGCCCGCGCCGCAAGTTTTTGGGCGCATCCACGCGCGAATCCAATTACGCGCAATATGTGGAAGGTTGGCGCCAAAAAGTAGAACGTGTGGGCACATTGAATTACCCGCCCGAAGCCAAAGGCAAACTTTACGGCACGTTGCTTTTGACGGTCGCCATCCGATCGGATGGGTCTGTAGAGCGCGTGCAAATTGTGCGTTCATCAGGTTATCCAGTGTTGGACAAAGCGGCACTGCGCATTGTTAGACTTGCAGAACCTTTTGCGCCCTTTCCGCTTGGCATTCAAAAAGAAACGGATATTTTGGAAATCACCCGCTCGTGGTCTTTCACCCACGGGGATCATTTAAGCGCGGATTAGTTTTTTCACAGCAAACGCCAAGTTTTTTTGAATATTTTTTAATGTTCACCGTGGATTTTTGAAAAAACAAAAATCCACGATTTTTTTAAAGATTTTGTGATTTTCCACGGTAAACGGTGAGTTTTTTTGAATATTTTTTCTTCCTTTTTTAAAAACTCTTTTTGTCTTTTGAAATCATTTTCCCAAAAACTTTTTTCATGTTGTTTAAAAACATTCTTTAAAAAGTTTTTTAAATTGTGCCAAGGCGCGTGATCGGTGAGAAATGGCGTTTTTTTCAAAATCGGATAATTCCGCCGCGCTTTGTTGAAAACCTTCGGGTTGAAAAATCGGGTCATAACCAAAACCATTTTTGCCTTGTGGCGTTTTTAAAATTGTGCCGTGCCAAACGCCTTGTGCCACAAGGGGCAGCGGGTCTTTTTCAAAACGCACGGCAACAAAAACGCAAACAAAAAAAGCGCGGCGGTCGGTCTCGTTTTTTAACAATTCTAATAATTTTTGGTTGTTGCGTTCATCCGATTTGGGTTCGCCTGCAAAGCGGGCAGAATGCACGCCCGGGGCGTTTTTGAGCGCCAAAACGCACAAACCTGAATCATCTGCCAAAGCGGGCAAGCCAGAAAACTTGGAAGCGTGGCGTGCTTTATTGAGTGCGTTTTCAATAAAAGAATCAAAGGGTTCATCGGCTTCGGGAATATTAAAAACCGATTGCGGCAGAATTTCAAAATCGCCCAAATCACCCAACAGCGCTTGCAACTCTTTGATTTTTTTTGCATTTTGAGAAGCTAAAACAATTTTTTGCATTTTTTATCCATTTTCTTGGCACGGCACTTGAAAAACCGCTCGGTCTTCTAAACGGATGGCGGACAATTCCCTGCCCCACAAACAACCTGAATCCAAGGCATACCAATGCGGCGTGATTTTTAATCCCAATGCCGACCAATGACCTGTGATTAAAATTTTTTCATCGGGTTTTCGCTTACAAAACCACGGCATTAAATCAGGCGGAGCGTTGGCAATTTCGCCTTTAAAATCAAAATCCAAATCGCCATTGTTGCGTTTTAAAAATCGCATTCTTGTGAAAACGTTGATGGTGAAACGCTCTTCATCAAATTTGCCGTTTTTGGAATTTCCCCAAATTTCTTTTAAAAATCCTTTTTTGGTTTGCAAAAAATTTTCCACGTGGCGTGCTCTGGATTCGGCTGTTTTTAATGACCAACTCGGCAAAATGCCAGCGTGCACCATGCAAAAATTTTTATCTAAAAAAACCAGTGGTTGTTTTTTTAAAAAACCCACAAAATGCGCCAGTTTTGGCGAGTTTAAAATTTCATCCAGCGTATCGCCTTTTTTTGGCGTTTGAAAACCTTCGGCGCAGGCAAGCAAAAAAATATCGTGGTTGCCCAAAACCATTTTTGCCGCATTTTTTTTGTGCAAATCGCAAACAAATTCCAAACATTCCAAAGATTGTGCGCCGCGATTAACCAAATCGCCCACACACCAAAGCGTGTCGGTTTTTGGGGAAAAGGCGATTTTTTTCAAAAGCGCTTCTAGGCTTTTAAAACAGCCTTGCAAATCGCCAATGGCGTAGGTTGCCATTTTTGTGTTTTAAAAAAATCCACGGTAAACCAAAAATTTTTTTCAAAAAAAATGGTGGTTTACCGTGGAAAATCGTTTATTTTTCCAACAAACTGCGCAACATCCACGCATTTTTTTCATGGATTTGCATGCGTTGCGTCAGCAAATCCGCCGTGGGTTCGTCAGCTGCTTTATCCACCAACGGAAAAATGGTGCGCGCCGTTTTGGAAACCGCTTCTTGCCCTTTCACCAATTCTTTAATCATCTCTTGGGCGTTCGGCACGCCTTCGGTTTCTTGAATGCTGGCTAGTTTGGCAAATTCTTTGTAAGTGCCCGGGGCGTAAAACCCCAACGCCCGAATGCGCTCGGCAATTTCGTCCAAAGCGTTCCAAATTTCGGTGTATTGATCCATAAACATCGTGTGCAAGGTGTTAAACATTGGTCCGGTGACGTTCCAATGAAAATTGTGCGTTTTCAAATAAAGCGTGTAAGAATCCGCCAACAAATGGCAAAGCCCATCTGCAATGGCTTTGCGGTTTTTTTCAGAAATGCCGATATCCATGGTTTTCTCCTTTGTTAAACAATTTTTAATAGCATAGTTTAAATTTGATGGGCTTTCTAATTATTTTTTTAAATAATGACGATAAAAAAAATCATCGGGCGCTTTGCGCCCACACCTTCGGGCAATTTGCATTTGGGCTCGCTTGTTGCGGCTGTGGCAAGTTTTTTGGATGCCAAATCGCGCAATGGCTTGTGGCTTTTAAGAATTGATGATGTCGACTTGCCGCGCGCCAAAGCGGATTCTGTTTTGAACATTTTGCAAAGTTTGGAAGCCTTTGGTTTTGAATGGGATGGAAAAGTGATCTACCAAAGTCGGCATTTGAAGATTTACCAAGATTTTTTGGAAATGTTGCGCCCTTTTTTATTTGAATGCCATTGCACGCGGCAATCCTTAAAAAATCAAAAAAAAGCCAGCGATGGCGGAATTTTTTACCCCGGCATTTGCCGAGAACGCAAAATTGTAGGCGATTTAAACAACAAAACCATCCGTTTTGAAGTGCCTAATCAAACATTGATTTTTAACGATGTTTTGCTTGGAAAATGTGCGCAAAACTTGCTGGATGATTGTGGTGATTTTGTTATCAAACGGCGGGACAATGTGTTTTCTTACCATTTGGCAACCATCGTAGATGATGCTTTGTCGGGCGTCTCTCACGTTGTGCGCGGGGCGGATTTAAAAAATTCCACTTTTCGGCAAATTTTGTTGCAAGAAGTTTTAAAGTTCAAAACGCCTTGTTATGCGCATGTGCCCATTGTTAAAAATGCCAACGGCGAAAAACTTTCCAAACAAACGCACGCCCGGCCTTTGAACTTAAAAAATCCATCACAAGATTTGTGGCGCGCTTTGAAATTTTTAAACCAAAACCCGCCTGTTGAAATAAAAAATGAGTCGACCGTGGAAATTTGGAATTGGGCAAAAAAAACGTGGAATCTTAGTGCCGCAAGTGCCAACCTTTGGCAATCAAGCGAATTGTAATGGCACTCAAAAGCAAAATTGAAAAAAGCGTAACCATCAAACTCAAATAAGGCGAAGTGTCGGCTTGGCTAAAAAAACCGTAGCGAAAGCCGTCTATCAAATAAAAAATCGGATTGAAATAAGAGAGTTTTTGCCAAAAAGTAGGCAAAACCGTGATGGAATAAAACACGCCTGAAAGCATTGTTAAAGGCAAAATAAAAAAGTTTTGAAGGGTGGCAATTTGGTCAAAATTTTCCGACCATAAGCCTGCCAAAATGCCCAAAATGGCAAATAGTGCGCCGCCTGCAAGCGCAAAAGCAATTGCCCACAAAGGATGCGCCAAGGGCAAATCCACAAAAAAAGAAGAAACAAACAAAACAGATATGCCAATTAAAAAACCGCGCACAATGGCGGCAGCGGCATAAGCGATGAAAAATTCAAAATAACCGATGGGCGGCAACAAAATGAAAATAATAGAACCCATCACCTTTGCTTGAATTAAGCTGGATGACGGGTTGGAAAATGAATTTTGCAAAATTTGCATCATAATCAAGCCGGGCAACAAAAAAGCGGTATAAGGCACGTTGAAACCTTCAACCGTTCTATCCTGCATGACTTGCGTAAAAATAGTTAAATAAAGCAACGCCGTTATCATCGGCGCAAAAAGCGTTTGCAAGCCAACCTTCCAAAAACGCATAAATTCTTTTTTGAATAAGGTAAAACAGGCGATCATTTTCTAATGAGCTCAATAAAAATTTCTTCCAAACTTTTGCCCGCGTGTTCTTTTAAAAGTTCGGTTGTAGATGTCAAACGCAACAACTGCCCTTCTTTTAAGAGAGCCAAGCGCGAACACATCTGTTCGGCTTCTTCCAAATAATGCGTGGTGAGAATAATGGTGTTGCCGCGTTGTTGGTAATTTTGAATAAATTGCCACAAACTTTGCCGCAGTTCCACATCCACCCCAGCGGTGGGTTCATCCAACACCACCACGGGCGGTTTGTGAACCAAAGCTTGCGCCACCAAAACACGGCGCTTCATTCCGCCGGATAGCATACGAATGGGAGCGTTTGCCTTGTTTTCTAAGTTTAAGCCGTGCAGAATTTCTTCAATCCAAGCGCCGTTGTTTGTAACGCCAAAAAAACCCGATTGCAGTTTTAAGGTTTCCAAAACGGTGAAAAATGGATCATAAACCAGCTCTTGCGGAACAACGCCGAGCGCTTTTCTGGCTTTTTTATAATCCTTTACCACGTCAAAACCCATCACTGAAAGTTTGCCCGAGCTTAAAGTTGCCAAACCTGCCAAGCAAGAAATGAGCGTGGTTTTGCCCGCACCGTTGGGCCCCAAAAGCCCGAAAATCTCACCTTCTTCAACGTTAAAGGAAACATCAGCAAGCGCGCGCACGGATTTGTAATTTTTGCACGCGTTGTGCACTTCAATGGCGTTCATTATGTTGCAACGGCAAAATGGTGGATAGGCTATACAAATCGGCAAGTTCCGCCAATGCTTGCGGAATATTGATGAATTGCAGGTTTTGCGATTTTGTTTTGGCAGCGCGCAACCACGCCAAAAATAAAGCCAGCGCGGATGAATCAACCTTGCCGACATTCGCCAAATCAAAGGTCATTGCCGCCAACGCCGCCGATTCTTGCAAAAGCGCTTCCCCGGCTGTTTTAAGTTCTGCCGTGGTGGCAAAGGTTAAATCGCCCGAAAGTGCGCAAATGCCGTTATTTGCTTTGAGCATTTTTTTCTTTAATTAAAGATTGGCTATTGTTTTGAAGTAAATCAATCAACGCCGCAAAACCGCCTTGGCGCAAAGTTTGGTTAAATTGGTCGCGGTAATTCGTTACCAAACTAATGCCAGCCACTGCCACATCGTAAATGCGCCAGCCGTCTCTTTGTTGTTCCATTCTGGTATCAAAATCAATGGGTTTGGCGCCCGGTTGTTGCAGTTGCATTTTCACAGTCGCTTCTGTGTCGCCCGCTTTCATTTTCAAAGGTTTGTAGATGATTTTTTGCGCATCCGCACCGTAACTGGACAAAGCGTTGGAATAAGTGCGAATCAGCAAATCGCTAAAAAGCTTCGTTAAAGTTTGTTTTTCTTCTTCGCTTGCTTTGCGCCATTCTTTGCCTACGGCAAGCGCCGTCATTCGGCGGAAATTGATGTGCGGGGAGATTTGCGATTCCACAAAATCCTCCAATTTTTTGGGCGATGCGCGCAATTCGGCGTTTTTAGTCAATTCTGCCAAAATTTGGTCAATCATATTTTTTAAGGCAACATCGGGCGCAAGCGCAGCATTGTTTGCAACTTTTGCCGCCGTTGTTTGGGCAGATTCTTCGGCAAAAACGGGCGTGGTAACCAAGCCTGTTGCCACAACAATTGCAAAGCAAAGTTTTTTCATAAACATCTTTCTATTCAAAATTTTGGCATTTTATGCTTTTTGAAAAAAAAATGCGGTTTACCGTGGAAAATCGCCGATTGTTGCTCAAAAGCGCAAAAATCCACGGTCAACGCTAGTTTTTTATTCTTTGGAATAATCATCGTCTTCTTCTTCAAAAGTCGGTGCGCCGTCTGTGATTTGGCTTTGCCGCATTTGAATATAACTCTCGCGCATCATCACATAAGTCTCCATGCCAGAGCCTTCAATCACTTGGTAAAGTGGAAGCACGGCGCCCGTTTTTTGCCAGACGTTCACGCCCCACGCAACATTGCGTGTGCGCGGCGGATCCATTATTGTCCAAAGCGGGTTGGTATCAACTGCCCAGCCGAACCAGTCGCGCACATAACGCGGCCCTAAGCCCGGAATAAACAAAATGTTGCCGCTTGGAACGCCCCAAACCGCCAAGGTTTGCCCAAAATCTTCGTCATTTTTAGGCAAACCCAATTCTGTTGCCACATCAAAAATGCCAAAAATGCCAAGCGTGGAATTAATCAACAAGCGTGCGATATCATTGGCGGCATCCTTGGGTTTGCCTTGCAACAAGTTGTTGGCGGCAATCCAAATATCCTCGGGGTTGGAAATGCCATTGCGGATGGTTGTGTGCACAGGTGTTGGCACAATGTATTCATAAGCCAAACCAGCAGGGCGAATAATGCCGCGGTAGAGCACATCATGCACGCCATACATTTTGCGGTTAAAAGATTCCCACGGGTCGCGCGGGTTGGTAGGATTGTTGGTTTCTAAAACATCGCGATTTTCCACGGTCGACTCGGTATTTTTTTCAAAATCCGATTCAGCAAAAGCGGGCGATAAAACAAACGCCGCGCACAACAAGCAAAAGCATTTTTTGATTGGCTTCATTCGCTTTTTCCTTCTGCGGCTTTGCTAAACAAAAATTGACTCACCAATTTTTCCAACACCACAGCCGATTGCGTGTTGCGAATCACATCGCCCGATTGAAAATTTTGTTCATCGCCGCCGGCATCCAAACCGATAAACTGCTCGCCCAAAAGCCCGGAAGTATAAATTGCCGCGAAGGTATCGCGCGGGAATTGGTAGCGCTTGTCAATTTTCATAGAAACCACGGCTTCAAAATTTTCAGAATCAAAGGTAATGTTGGCAATGCGCCCAACCACAACGCCCGCGCTTTTTACCGGGCCTTTGATTTTCAAGCCGCCGATATTGGCAAAGCGCGCTTGTAAGGAATAAGTTTCACCCAGCTTGGCACTTGCCAAATTGCCCACTTGCAAAGCCAAAAACAAAATGGCAGCAACGCCTAAGGTTAAAAAAAGTCCAACCCACAAATCAATGGTTTGGCGATTCATCACACACCTCTAAACATAAAAGAAGTTAATACAAAATCCAGCGCCAAAATGGCAAAAGCGGATGTAACCACTGTGCGCGTAATGGCAGAAGAAACGCCTTCTGCCGTTGGCGTGCAATCGTAACCTTGAAACACCGCAATCCAAGAAACCGCCACACCAAAAATAAAACTTTTGATGATGCCGTTTACAATATCCACGCGAAAATCAACACTACTTTGCATTTGCGACCAAAATGCGCCGTCATCCACGCCAATAAACACCACGCCAATAAACCAGCCGCCCAACACGCCCATGGCAGAAAACAACGCCGCCAACAACGGCATTGCAATCACGCCGCCAAAAAAACGCGGCGCCACAATGCGGGCAATGGGATTGACCGCCATCATATCCATTGCGGTTAATTGCTCGGTGGTTTTCATCAAACCAATTTCAGCGGTAATGGAAGTGCCGGCGCGCGAAGCAAATAACAATGCGGCAATCACCGGCCCCAATTCGCGCGTTAAAGACAAAGCCACCAAAATGCCCAGCGCTTCGCTGGAACCAAAACGCTGCAAGGTTTCATAACCTTGCAAACCCAAGACCAACCCCACAAAAAAACCAGCCACCAAAATCAGCGACAACGACAACACGCCGCCAAAAAAAAGTTCGCGCATCAACAAATGCGGCCGACAAAAACAAGCCAAGCAATTGCGCAAAATGGCGCCCAAAAAACGCACACTAAAACCAAATTGCCACACGTATTCAATTGCTTGATGGCCTATTTTGGAAAGAATGTTTTTGATTGCCATTTTTTAATTTCCTAAAAGGGCGCTGGACAAAGGCGGCGCTGGATAATCAAAAGCGGCGGGACCATCGTGGCGCGCGTTGATAAATTGCGCAACAAAAGGATGCGTGGATTGTTTGATTTCATCGGGCGTGCCTTCGGCTGCCACCACGCCGTTTTCTAAAAAATAAACATAATCCACCATCGCCAACGATTCTGCCACATCGTGCGTAACCATAATGCTGCTGGCGCCCAAGGCATCGTTTAATTCGCGGATTAACTTACCGATAACAGCAACGGCAATGGGGTCTAAACCGGTGAAAGGTTCATCATACAAAATCAAAGACGGATCCAAAGCAATGGAGCGCGCAAGCGCCACGCGGCGCGCCATTCCGCCGGATAATTCACGCGGCAACAAATGCGCCGCACCACGCAAACCAACAGCTTCTAATTTTAAAAGCACCAAATCGCTAATCATTGATTCAGGCAAATTGGTGTGTTCTCTTAAAGGAAACGCCACGTTGTCAAAGGCGGTCATATCGGTAAACAGTGCACCGAATTGAAACAACATCCCCAATTTTTTGCGGTATTGGTAAAGCGCACGGTGATTCATTTTTTCAACATTTTCGCCATCAACCCAAATGCTGCCTTTTTGCACTGGCAGTTGCCCAGCAATGGCACGCAAAAGCGTGGTTTTGCCGCAACCCGAACCGCCCATAATGGCAACCACTTTGCCTTTGGGAATTTGCAAATTCACGCCTTGCAAAATGGGTTTTTGGGCGTATTGAAAGTGCAAGTCATTGATAACAACAAGGTTTTCTGCTAACGGCATCGCAAAGTGTGAAGATTCAAAAGGCGTGATTATAAGTTTTTTTGCGCATTGCCGTGAAAAAACGTTTTTTTTGTAGCGCTAGAATCCGTGCCAAACAAAGCAAAAAACCACAAAAATCCACGGTAAACAAAGATTTTTTTTGAAAAAAATAATCGGTTTACCGTGGCAATTAAGTGTTGGAATTGAATTGTTGGCAAAGTTTTTCAAATTCCAAATAATAATGCCACGTTTGAACAATATCGGGGCGGTGCGTTTTAACAAGTTCTATTTCTTTTTGAATAACAATTTTAAATAATTGGCGGTGGCGTGGGTGCGTTTTGAAAAATTCTAATAATTCCAATTCATTGGTCATTCGGCGTTGTTTTTCAATGGACATTACTTCTTTTATTTTGTTAATAAAAATATTCATTCTTTGTTTAATCAATTCTATATTTTTATAAATATTCTCAAAACATTCTTTTTTGGCATAAATATAAATTCCGCTTTCAAATTGATTAAACCACGACAAATCCAAACCTAACATTTTGCTGGCTTCAAACTCTTCTTTTTCATTGGATGAGACAAATGCCGATTCGTGCAATTCGTAAAGAAGTCTTTCTATATATTGCAAATTCATTCCAAACATTTTGTTGTTTTCTATTTTTTGCCATTTATTGGGTGTGAGCAAAAAGGTTATTCCGCCAATTTCATACAAAAGCGGAAACATTCCCAAATAACTTCTTTTAATGCGAAAATTAAAATCATCAATATTTTTTGGTGGCGGAAAATCATAAGTTTTTGAAAGTTTTGCCATTAAATCAAAAATATCCTTTGGTTCGGTTATTTTTTGAATATCCAAAAATTCAAAATTGTTAAATCCCAAAGCAAGCATTTTTTGATAAAGTTCGGAATATTTGAAAGTGTTCGCTGCGGTTAAACCAGCTTCCACTCGGTCTTTGAAAGCGTATTTTTGAGAAATAGGATAAACAAATCTATTTTCCAAACCTGTTAAATCATCATTTTCTTTAAAAAAATAGCGTATGTTGCTTTTTCCAAAATGGTTATTCAAACTTGTTTTTAAACGAGCAACGGGGTCACGCACCAAACACAAAACGGGAATTTTTGGATTGATTAAATGAATATATTTGTATAAATCTTCATAATAATCTTCACCCATTGTGCCATAAGCGGTGAAGTTAATAACCGTTGGTTCTTTTTTTAACAAAGCGTTGTAATTGAATTGATAATGTTTTGGAATAAAACCATCGTGGTCGCCCATAATACTTACACCACATTGTTTTAAATACCGCACCATTGACGAATGCCCAGAATGCGACATCATTAAAAATAAAAATTTATAACCACTAGGCAATGGCAAAT
>ERZ1035025.290-NODE-290-length-36493-cov-10.384159_pt1 | contig 36493 bp, 30 predicted proteins | sample MGYA00520619_ERZ1035025 | MGnify/ENA primary metagenome ERZ1035025 (study PRJEB33766, sample SAMN09781742) | gut metagenome | biome: gut microbiome | host: Homo sapiens | place: Madagascar | study: EMG produced TPA metagenomics assembly of the PRJNA485056 data...
TTTAAAAATAATTTACTGGAGGTGCTTATGGCAGTAGTATTTAATGTGGACAATATATGTCCAATGTGTGGTAGTTATAATCATGTACTTTTGTTTGATGGAGAGGTGGATGGTCTTGAAAGATATACGAATGAAAACAAAAGAGTATATCTGCAGGAAGCTTTTCCTCAGACTGAGGCAGATGTCCGGGAGTTTATAAAAACCGGATATTGCGGAAAGTGTCAGAAAAAAATCTTTGGATATGCTAGTGGAAGGATAAAAGCTGGCGAAGCTCTCATATTTAACTATATGCCGAGTGAGGCGGAAACCAGGGAATATGCTCATCAGTGCGATAGTGATGCCATGTCACTTATGGCAGAACTTGGAAGAGATGATGTGTATATGTGCACTGATAGTGACTACTGTGACGAAGATGATATTGTTGCAAGGAAAGGAAATGTCGTAGCAGAATTGTTAGACTAAATGTAAAATGGTGTGTCAGGATTAGTTCCAGACACACCATTTTTTTTCGTTAAAACCTTGCTATTTAAGGTTTTCGCGAGGATAAATTTCCAAAATGTAACTATTATTTTTGAAACATATTAATTACCAATTATTTACATTCCAAAATGTAACTATTAATTAGAGATGATATTAATTATCAATTATTTACATCCCAATATGTTTCTATTTATTATAATTATAGGTGTATTTCTTGAAAAGTCAAGGATTTTTAAGTAGACACGGAAAATATCTCTTGCGTGTGGAATGGCTCTGTGATAATATAATCATGTATTTATTTTATTGTTTTTCTGTCTTAATAATTGACAGTGTTGCCATCCTTAAATCAAATTATAGGGGTGAGCAGGGTGCTATTGACAATATATATGATTTTCAGAGCTTGCAGCATTGGCTGTGGGCTCTTTTTATTTTGTATCATATGTATTGTTTACATAGAAAATAACAGAGCGTTAAGCTCAGAACAGGAGGTGCTTATGGCAAGAAAAATATTAAATGAAAGGAGGGAATGCCATGCTATCCGATGCACTATATAATGTGGTAAGACCACAAAAGTTTAGTGATGTTGTTGGCCAGACCAACACAATTAAGGCAATTAAAACAGCCTTAATAAAGGGAGTGCTTGAGCATTCCCTTATTTTTTATGGTCAGACAGGGGGAGGAAAAACAACCACTGCACGTATTGTGGCAAAATGGCTGCAATGTGATAACAAGGTTGACAACGAACCCTGCTGTACCTGCAGCACATGCCAGTCTATCAAGGCTGAGACATTCGTTGATTATGTGGAGCTGAATGCTTCCACTAACGGGGGAAAAGATGATATTGACCGATTATTGGAAAACATATCATATGCACCCCAGTATGGTAAATGCAAAGTATATGTTATTGATGAGGCACACTGTCTTACAGACGGTGCCTGGAAGTCTCTTCTAAAACCACTGGAAGAACCACCGGCTCATGTGTATTTTATTCTGTGCACAACAGATTTTAATGCTATACCGCAGACTATAAAAAACAGGTGTGGTAAGTATGAATTCTCAAGAATTACAAAGTCAGATATTTTGAAGCTGCTTTGTGATTTAAGAATAAAATACAAAGCAGGTTACAATGATGATGCTCTTAATCTTATTGCAGAATCGGCAGATGGTTCATTAAGAAATGCAGTTAATAATTTTTCCCACATTTCCATGCCTTTTGAAGAAGGTGAAGCCATAGGAGTAGATGCTGTTAAAAGTTATCTTGCTTTGGTTGGACCTGAAACAATGGCTGATTTTATCAGGGCTTTATCGGAAAGAAATCTCGAAAAGTCCATGGAAATCATTGAGGAAGAAGAAAAGTCTGCGGTTAATCCAGACAACTTTCTTAAGATGATTTTATCTGCTGTAAGTGATTCTCTCACTATCGGCTGTGGTACTGAACTAAACAGGGAAGTATCAGACGAATATATGCAGACTTTAAAGGCAATAGCTTCAACAGGTCTTACCAGACTGAGTGAAGTTGCCGGAAAGCTGAATGAAACATATTCAAAGGTTTCAAGCAGATCGTATTCGTCTCTTAGGATTGTTTCAGCAGAGCTTTGCAGTATGGCGAATGGCACTGATGTATCTGTTGTCAATTGTCTTTTGGAGCGTGTTGAAAAACTGGAAAAGATGATTGCTGAGGGCAACATGCCGGTGCATACAAGTGTTGAAGCAAAGACAGCAGATACGGATTCTTCACAGAGCCAGGAAGATGAAACTGAATCATTTGATTGTGTATCTGATGATACTATGCCATATGATGAAGAATCTTACAGTTTCGAAGAGGAAAACATGGATTATGATGAGCCTGAACCGGCAGATGAGTCTGCATCATCACAGGAAGTCAAGGAAGAATCAGACGATTTTCCAGATTTCTTTGAGAGCATGTTTGAAGCTCCTCAGGAAAATGTAAATGAAACATCTGAAGAGCTTTCTGGAGAAAATCAGGTACCAGAACAGGAAGAATCACCTGTAAAAAGTGACAGTGTATTGGCAGGTTCACTTGATTTTGACGATGAACCTTTACCATTTGCACAGGATTTTGGTGATTATTCTGCAGGTATTACATTCGAGAGTGGAAGTGTCGGAAATGCTTATAAACAGTCACAGACTGATTCAATGAAGGCAATCAAGGCACTGAAAGCTGCCTGCAACACATATCCTCTTTTAGAGCAGATATGCAGCGAATGTTGCAACTGTGAGACAACGAATGATGGCGTTGCACTGGCAACACCATTTGCTCCAGTGGCAAGTCTTATAAAAGATATACTTGAACATGAACATGTGCAGAATGTTTCAGTTTATCCGGTAGACGGACTTATTATTGAAAATAAGGCAGGTTAGATAGGAGAGGTTCAATAATACATTGGACCTCTTTTATTTATAAATTAATTTACCCGTAGAATCGGGAAGGAGGTTTCTATTTATGTTTACAGTGATTATGTTGGTTGCTGTTTTGTTAACATTTGGTTTTCCGGTAAAACGGTAGGAAGGAGGATATGCTTATGTGTAGCGTGAATGAAATTGTGATGTGTGAACAGACATTTTCTGATGATGAGAGAGTAATGTCTCTTAAATCTGTAGAGGAAGTAATGAATACTTTCTCGAAGGAAGACTGTAAGGGTATAACGACGTGTTCTAAACATGGACAGTTTTATGCTAACAGGTCAGGGAAATATAAAATCTGTTCAAGTGATGATGAGCTGATAAGGTTCGTTAATGAAACTGATAAAAAGGGGACAATTTTTGCAAACAACGCACATGAACCTCTTTCATATGCTGCAGGGTTAATCAGCAACATGAAAAAGCTGATAACCTACAGTGAGCCGAATGGTGGGACAATCTGATTTGTCCTGATATAAGCAGCGCTAATTAACAAGGTCGTATTTTAGCGATGAAATACCTGTATAGACAGGAATGGAGGTTACTATGTATGTATGAAATTGGTTTGACATTAATGTTTGGATATTTAATTTACAAGATGGAAAAATCAGAACGTTTCCTTAGTGTTTTTAAATATTCTATAATTATTATCGCACTGGCCATACTGTCAAAGTAAAGACCCGTAGTGACGGGACTGGAGGTTTATTTTAATGAAAATAAAGATATATGAAGTTGAAAACGAAAATGATAAGAACTATCTTGCTTTGGAAAATGAGACAGAAGTTGATTTTGATGATACACATATGGCTACGCCAGAGTGTGTCATAAACCTGATGAAGTCTGTTTTTAAAGCTGATAAAAAGTCAGATGAAAATGTCTGGCTGTTAGCTCTGGATGCTAAAATGAAGATAATTGGTGCATTCCATATTGCAAAAGGAAGCGTTAACAGCGCGTCCTTTTCTACAAGAAGTATATTTTGTCCTCTGTTGCTTTGTAATGCCACAGGGTTTATTATTGCACATAATCACCTGTCGGATGTAGCCGATCCTTCGGAGATTGACTGTCAGATTACCAATAAGCTGATGGATGCGTCGGAGATGATGGGATTTAAGATGTATGAACATATAATAATAAGTAAGACTGGTTATTATTCGTTTGCAGAATCCATGAGCAATGATAAGATTAAGGTAGTTTAGAGGGCTGGGTGCCCGGAAAGGTTGTTTTTATGAAATTTGATAATTTTGAAAGTGAGCTATATAACTATTGCTTGCAGGAAGGACTTCTTTTTGCAGGTAGTGAACGTGCTAGGGAACGTGCTAGGCAGGATGTGAGATTTATTTGCAGGTGTCTTTTTAATGATTATAACAAGGAAAGCTTGGAAAAGGTTAAGAATTTGGTAAATGAATGCAGCACAGTTTCTGAGTTTATTTCAACAATTCTTAATGATTGTCCGGATTATGTCAACGGTCAGGCATACGGTGAAATTAGTAAGATTTGTCCTTATCATGAAGAAAGGATAAGGAACATGATAGAAAAATACAATTCTGAAAATATTTCATCTCGCATGATAAACGCATATGGATATACATGTGACTGTGGAGGCGTGAAGATTGGAAATGACGGTCTTTCTGTGTTATACAGTAACGGATATGGTGATGGTGCATTTACAGTGTTTGTTGCACCCGAAGAATACTATTTGGATAGGATAGAATCCATGTTTGAATATGTTGGTACTTTCCAGCTGTCACAACCTGGTAATCTGTATTCAAATGATTGTGGGAGTTCTGTTTTAACACAATTACAGCCTGGAAGATATAGCGTCTATTCAAAGAATGGAACAGTTCTGATTGTACGAGCAGAATAGTTATATTGGTATTTACCCGCAGGAGCGGGAGGAGGTTTCAAAAAAATGATTGTTTACGTAAAAGTAAAAGAAGTACTTGAAAGAGTTATACCTGTAGAATGTGAACCGGATACGGATAAGGACATGATTCTTAAGGGTATAAATGACAAAATTAATAAATGCGAAATCGTTCTTGATGCAGATGATTTCTCAGAAAGACAGGTATATATTGTCAAGGATGGCATTAATAATAATTAAATTAATCCATAGGAAAATATATGTTGCCTTAGTTTTTGTTATATGATACTATAATAAAGTATTTATTTTATTATTTTTATCATCTTCTTTGGTTAGAAGAGTGGTGTTGCATATCACTGGGTTTAGGGTGATATGTCTAACAGGGTGCTATTTTCAGGTATACGAATATGAGCTTGCAGCGTTTGCTGTAAGCTCTTTTTTTTATGTCCGTGTATCTGTCATATAGAAATTAATAATTGAGTCAATATCGACTCAGAATAGGAGGTGCCTAATGGCAGATTTTTTTAATGGAAACAAAATAAGTACTGGAAATACTTTTCATCAGAGTATTTCAAATGTCGGAAAGTTGGGATTTTATCCTACAGATCCGCAGCATTGCCGAAAGATTGCAGAAATGCTTAACTGGCCGGAAGGTGAGGTTAATGTATTAGAGCCGTCTGTTGGTAATGGCATAGCTCTTCGCACTGTATTAGCCGGAGCTGATAAGCAGAAGATTCATACATATGGTGTAGAATTGAATGCTGATATCTTTGCAGAACTCAAGGAACACAGGGAAGAAATGAAGCTGGATTATATATTAAATGCGGATTTTCTTCGTGGTGTCAAAATCAGTAATAACAGGTTTTCGTTTTGCTTTAGTAATCCACCTTATGGGGATTCTGATAATTGCAGACTTGAACAGGAATTTGTCGAGAAGATTTTTGGGTATATGAAGTCCAGAGGTCTTCTCGTTTTAGTTATTCCTTATTATGACCTGGCTGATGAGAAGTTTGTTAAGAGCTTCTACGGCAGATTTGAACCGTTAGGAGTTTACAGGTTTGATGATGCAGAGTACTCAAAGTACAAGCAGATAGTAATATTTGCTAACAGGCGTTCATGTACGGGATTCCTTCGTGACAACCTTATTAACTGGCTGGCTGATTACAGGGAGATTGAGCGTATACCGTATCTTTCACAGACAGAAGATACCTATGATGTTCCGGCAAGTCCGGAAGAAATAGCATTCTTCACAACAAAGATATTTGATGCTGACAACTTTCGTGAAGCATTATACGACACGGCATTGTCAGGAGCGGTATACAAACAGTGTATAAAACCGTATTCGGCAACAGAAGCTGGAAACCCGCCTATTCCGCTGACAAGTGAAACATCTCACCTTGTGGCTGTATGCGGTGTCGGTTCTGGTTTCGCAGGAAATGAAGAAACAGGAAACCTTCATCTGCAGAGAGGTGTTGTAGAGGTTCAGGAAACTGAAAAATTCGTATCAGATGGCAAAAAGTCAAGTCATATAGAAGTTGTTAAAAGTTCTGTAACAACAATGAATATTTTGGATTCCGATTTCAATTACATCAAGCTTGAAGGTGAAAAATCCGTATCTGATGAAGATGATGAGGAGCATGAAGATGATGAGGAGTAGCGTTTGCATAAGGCAGACAGGAGGTTATTAGTTATTATGAAAAGTATAAGATTATCGGCTGGTGGAGTTAACGTATATCTCCAGTATGCCATACAGGATTTGGGTGAGCCTGGAGAACTTAATGGAAACACAAAGGCATATCCGTTAATTTCTGTATATGAAAGAAGCAGGGAAACAGTTTATGGATTCTGGGCGAATGCTCATAAAACCATTATGAGAGAAAGAGGTGGAGTATTTGCAACACCTACGCAGGAAACAATACCTTATATTTCAAATTTCTGTTCAATCTCATATGGAAAAGAGAGTGCATGGGGAGCGTATCTTTATAATCCCCAGTTAAAAAAGACGACTTTCCTTTGTAGAAAAGAACATATATATGATGATTTCTTTTCTTATATAATGGAAAATTTTAAACTTCCATTTCTTAAAGAATGGAGCAAACCACTGCTTGATTTGTGGGTTGCCAAAGGACTGGCAAATATAGGTCATACAGTAATAGGACTGATGGAAGGAGAAGAAGATAAGATTAAAATCGACCTTAGAGGAAACGGTGGCATCGTATCTCTTTCTGAAATTGAAGTAGTCCGTTTAAGTGTTGGGGTAGTACAGCAGACAGTGATAGATAGCCTTCAGGAACTTCATAGAACCGGAGAGGTGTTTATTGCTCATACACCTCAGAAACCTATAACAGTAAAAACACTTGATGAATATTTACAGGAATATGGTCAGTCCGTTGTTGATAACATGAAGAAGGTCATTAAGCCGCTTACAGGTTTGAATGGAAATATTGATAATGTTGCTTTGAAGAGATTAAGACTTTATCCACAGCAGGTTGCTATTGTTAATGGAGCTCAGGCAGCACTAAAGAAACATAACTTTGTATTTATGAATGAAGGTATGGGAACAGGAAAAACGATACAGAGTTTGTCTGTAATAGATGGTATCGAAAATCAGAAATGGTTGGACAGACATCCTGGCAGTACATTGTCAGATTGTTTTTCTAGTTCATCAAATGTTGCTTACAGGGCTATTGTCATGGCACCGGCACACTTGGTTAAAAAATGGGCATCAGAAATAAAAAACAATATTCCTTATGCCAGGGTTTATACACTGGAGCAGTTTTCTGATGTTCTTGCCATTAGAGAAAGACCTAGAAAGGCAACTGAAAAAGAGTTCTATGTTATTGGAAAGGACTTTGCAAAGTTATCATATATGCAGCGACCTATACCAACAAAGATAGGTATTCGACCTCAGGGTAAATATGTGTGTGCAGAGTGCGGCAGGGAAAAAGAGTATCGTGGTTCAACACCGTGTATCTGTGGCTGCAATAAATGGGAATTACAAAGCAGATATATATGTTCAAAGTGCGGAAAGGTAAGAACATACGAAGATGGTCCATGTGAATGCGGTGGAAACTGGCAGAAAAAACCTCTGTCAATGAGACCTAAAATGGTAAGTGGTCTTATTTGTCCAAGCTGCGATAATATCATCTGGCCATATACAAACTGGAATAGTGAGAAGATTTATGAAGAACTTCGTCCATTGTTACCGGAAGACTTTGATCGTATGAAGCAGTATAACAGTAAATGCTATGTATGCGGTGAACCTCTTTGGGAACCTAAGATAGCAAACATAGGTGATAATGAAAAACCATCTAAATGGATAAACATGAAGCATTATAACAATGCCAAGAAAAACTCAACTTCAACTTCCTGGGTATATAAAGGAAGAAATGAAATTTTTGAAGAAGTAACCGGTAAAAAGCTGATTTGTGATGCAGCTGACAGACGTTCAAGAAAATACAGCCCTGCTACATTTATAAAAAAACATCTCAAGGGCTGGTTTGATTATGCTGTATTTGATGAGTGCCATTTGTTTAAAGGTGGTGCTACCGCACAGGGAAATGCAATGGAGGCATTGGTAAAGGCTTCTAAAAAGCAGCTTCTTTTGACGGGAACACTTCTCAATGGATATGCTAATGCAATATTCTATATTTTATACAGGGTTGCACCGGGACTCATGAAAAAACATGGATTCAATTGGGACGATGAAATGCAGTTTGCACAGCAGTATGGTGTTGTTGTATCTAAGTATGAATTTGACGAAGGTGCATATAACAAATCAAGCCGTGGAAAACAGCTTGGTTCGCCAAGAGTTAAGCCAGGTATTTCGCCAATGATAATTGTGGATTTTCTGTTGCCTTATCAGCTTACTTTGGATTTGTCAGATATGAGTAAGTTTCTTCCACCTTTAAAAGAGGAAGTTGTTGTTATACCATCTAATGAGAGAGTGCAGCAAAGCTATAAGGCTACCATAGATGCATTAAACGTGCAGGCTTACACATTGTCTGGTTCAAAGAGTGGTTCAGATAAGTTGCAGTTTGCTTTGTCTTATCCTGACAAACCTTATGGAAGAAAAAATATAATATCATCCGTAGATGGTTCAACACTGGCAAGGGTAGATAATTACTCAGAACTTGTTGCAAATGGCGGATTACTTCCTAAGGAAGAAAAGCTGGTTGAACTTGTAAAGAGTGAGCTTGCAGAGGGTAGAAACAGTGTAATATTTGCTGAATATACCAACTCGGCAGAAACAATCATTTCTGAGCGAATTAAATATGTGCTTGAGGAGAATATTCCTGAGCTGGACGGAAAAGTTTGCATCATAGAAAGCGGACACCCTAAAGCTGTAAACCGAGAAGAGTGGATGCATGAAAAAGCCAGGGAAGGTGTGAAAGTCTTTATTACAAATCCAAGAAATGTAGAAACTGGATTAGATTTTGTGTGGGCTGAGACAGATACCTGGGGCATTACAACCAAGTACAATTATCCTACACTTATTTATTTTCAGATAGGATACAACCTGTTCACTTTGTGGCAGTCTTCAAGAAGATCTTACAGATTATGCCAGACAGAGGAGTGCAGGACATACTACCTTGCGTATTCTGGTACGATTCAGATGGATGTACTTGAGATCATGGCAGAAAAACAGACTGCAACCGCTGCTATTCAGGGTAAGTTTTCAGCAGAAGGACTTGCTAAGATGAGTAAGCAGGTTGATGCTAGAGTTAAACTTGCTCAGGCATTACAGAGTAATACGAAAGTAGATGAGGAATCTCTTGTTAATATGTTTGATGTACTCAATCATAGCAATAATTCAACATCAGAAACGGAAGAAGAGGTTATGGCTGATTATAAACCAATGCCTTTATTTGAAGAAGTGGTTGGAGCACTTGCCATTGCATCAGATGAAATTAATTCCGAAGTCAACAATGTACATGATGAAGAGGTTATTACAGATTATTCTGATGATAACTACAATAATTTCCTTGAAATGGGAGAAGCCTTCGGCTGGTTTATGCCAAAGGAAAAGAAGGCAGTCGACAAAATCACTGCAGATAATCTTGATAAAACGCTTGGAGAGACAAGCAATAAACATAAGATTACAGGTCAGACAGACCTGTTATCACTTTTGTTTAATTAGTGTTGGGTTGTGATGGTTAAGTGATTGATCATCACAACACTATCATCACAACAAAATCAAAAATAAATTATAATTCAGGAGGACAAATTTATGTCAGTTAGAGTATCAGTAGAAAAAGAAAGTTTAGTTAAAGCAGTAAGAAGATGTGTATCAGCACTCAATGGAAGTGCTACAGCACAGAAAATCAACTTTTTTGTTGCAAGAAATAAGCAGGGAGTGTTAAAACTTGGCATTGTTGCCAATGGAACATTTTTCGCTAATTTTCTTATGGATGTTGAAGCAATAGGAGCAGAGGGAGAGATTAGTGTTAATCTTTCAAAGGATATCCTTACTGTTGTTAATGCCGTAGCTCCTTTGGGAGAAGAAGTTGAACTTTCATTTGAGGATTCAAGGGTTGGCGTATCATGCGGACAGGGAACTGCATATGTTAATTACATCAATGATGATGGTAAGATGCCAGAAATTCCACCTATGATTCCTCTTGGAAGTATTACTTTAAGCATAGCTGATTTCAAAAAAGGAATTAACAGTGTAATGCACGCTGTTGACCCACATGAAAAGGCACATGCATATGGATGGAATAACTGTATAGGTATGAATCCTGTCACAAATGAGTCAGGTTCAAAGCTCCAGTTAATCGGCAGTTCTGGTGCAGCTATTGCAAGCAGCACAGTAGATGTTACAAAGAGTACTATTAAGGGAGAAATTCCGGCTCTTACTGTTCCATCTGATTCATTAAATTCAATAGCATCTAATCTCGATGGTGAGAAGGTGTCTGTTAATATAATGGCCAAAAAATCAGATAATCTTGCGGAAGCAGCACAGCCTACAGCTCTTATTATAATGGATGGGGAAGGTGCAAGTTATATTGTATTCCTTTTACAGCAGAAGTATCCGGTTGAAGTTGTTAATAATATTAACGATTATGCAAAGGGAGCTGAATTTAAGGTAACAGCCAAGAAAGCTGACCTTATAAATGCAATAAAGGTTGCTAATATTCAGAAGACAGATGCAAAGATAAAGTTGGGTGTAGGTATCAGCGTTAATGATGGTAAGTTAAGAATTGACTCTTTCAATTCTGAAAACTATGCTGATGTTGATTCTACATTTAACGGAATAATGGACAGGACTGTTCTTGCACCATACTTCCTTGAAAGATCTATTTGTGTCGCAGGTGATGATATTACTTTGCTTACTAATTCAAAAACAGGCAGGGTAGGAGAAAACTGCTCTCATGTATTTATCATTAGGGGAGAAAACTGCCAGACATTACTTGTACCAATAGATACCGCCGCTGTAGAAGAGTCTCTTAGAAAAGCTACGGAAAAGGCAAAGAAGGCTGCAAAGGCTAAGAAAGAAGAAGAGAACAATCTTGAAGGTATAGAAGATTAATTAACTTCTGTAACTGCATAGTACTTTAACTTAATGAGTGTTGGATAGCGAAATGCTATCTGACACTCTTTTTTTTGTGCTCTTTTCCCTAATAATTAAGAAAAAAATAAAATAATGTCTTTTTATGTAAATATTTGTATCTAAAAGTATTGACTTAAAATTGCGTGGGAGTGAAAATATCAACAAAAGAAAAATTTCCAAATAATAGGAGGGAAAATTGATGAAAAGAAATACGCTTAAGAAGCTTGGTGCTTCGGCAGCCGCAGCTTTAACAGGAGTGTTTGCAGCGGCTTCAAATCAGCTGGTTGCATTTGCTGGTGTAAATGCATCGGAAACTCTGCAAAAAATGAAGAATGGAAGTTCTGATGGTGGTACATTCAAAGATGTGCTTTCTAAATTGTTTACAGTGGGTACAGATTTGTACACAGTTATTATTACAATAAGTCTTGTTTGTTTTGTTATTTCATTGGCTGTATTGGGAATTTCATTGGCTATGAATAAAAACCCACAGAAGAGAGAAGAAAACAAGAGTCATCTTTTTACTATTGCTATAGCCTGCTGCATCGTATTCGGAGCACCAACTTTGGTATTGCTCGTAGTGGGTATTGTACAGAGCATTTAACTAGGTTGTAGATTGGAGTAAGACATGTTTTTTAGATTTATTGCATTAGATTCTGACAATCCTTGGGATTATCTTGGAATGACAAGTGTTATCAGCGACGATAACACAGGATGGCAGGCTTTTCTTGGACTTGCTCAGGATTGGTATACTTTATGTACAACAATTGGTTTGATAGGGGTAGTGATAAATCTTATAGTTATTGCGACTATGATGGCTGCGGCAAAGAACGCAAATAAAAGAGCTGCCTTAAAAGAGGGAATTGTGTCAAAATTATTGGCATTTTGTGTACTATTTGCGTTAATGACGATTTTAGGCATTGTAGTAACAATCGTTAAAGCAGTTTTGGAATAAGTAATGGGAACCACCTGTAAAAATACGGGTGGTTTTTATGAATAAAAAGAAGATGGACTTTGAAGAGAGTCTGCAAAAAATTACTACTATATTATATAAGGAGAATAAAAATAACATATGGCTGGTATTCATGAGGTTCCTTCGGAATTTAAAGATGAAGAGAAGTGGCTGCTGTTTTTTTCAAAGCGTACTCTCATAATTGGCGTGATTATGGTGTTAATTACCCTTGTTTTATCCAAAATTACAGGTCTGTTTCATGCAACATGGCTTGGTTTTGGTATTGGCCTTATATGTACTGTTGCGTTTGTTGTGACATCCATGATAATGATTCCCACTACTGAATACATGAGAGGTGGAGGTCTGACAGTTGATAAATGGCTTTTAAGAAGATTTTTCCATAAGAAAAGTATGGGGATTTATGCAAAACATTATAACAGTGATGAAGAACAGATTATTGAGAATGAACGTAAGAGACAGGAACGACTGCCTGAAGAAGAGGAGGAATAAAAATCAATGAGCTTACATTCAATAGCGGGCATAATGCAGGTCATTGCAGTTTGTGTAGTATTGATAACTGCAGTGGCATGTGTATGGTTTTACTGGTTTTTTAAAGTCAGAAAGAAAAAAAGAGTACAGGAAATACAGATTGATTATGAATCATTAAACAAATTTGATTCTTTAGACTTCTGTAAGTTTGAGGATATTAAAGATGATATGATTATTACAAATAATGGAACGAGATTTGTTGGTGTAATCAAAGCCAGAGGATTTGATTACTTTCAGTCTAAGGCTGTTGAAAGAAATAGTGCAGAAGCTGGTTATGCTACCTTTATAAATATGTTGTCAGAGCCTACCACTTTTAGACAGTATACTAAAGCGGTTGATCTTGATGGTGTAAGGGATAATTATAAAGCAGCGTATGACAGAGTCGAGCAGACATTATTTAATTTAAGTGATGATTTTAACAGACTTACAGAACAGTATTACAACTTAAAAGAAAATAATGCAATCAGTGAAGAAACAGAGTATGAGATTCTTAATCAGTGTGAGGAAATTGCTGCACGTATAGATGTATATAACTACAGAAGATTACATCTTGCTGATAATCTGGATTACATAGACCAGACTTCAAAGATAACATCGCCTGAGAAAATTCAGACATATGTTTTTGATTGGGAATATAATCCGCTGCTTGGAGTAACGGACCTTTCAGATGAGGAAATTCATAAGAGAGCAGTTACGGAATTAAAAAGAAAAGCTGACAGTTATATTCATGCATTGGGAAATGCAGGCGTAAGGGCATCAAGAGTACATACACCTGAACTTCTGCAGATGTTCAGGAGACATTATCATCCTGTAACAGCTAATGTTTTTACACAGAAAGATTTTGAATCGAGCAATTACTATGATGAAATTACAGCATCATCCGGCATGAAAGAATCTGACTATGAGCTTGCAGAGGAACAGGGTGTGTTAGAGCAGGTAATGGACCAGAAAGATAAGATTTACAATAACATGGTAGAGAGCGGTGTTGATTCTGATGTGGCTGAAAAGATTACTGATACATATGATATTGAGGCACTTGGTGCTGCTAAGGCAGAAGAAGAAGGTGTTAATGTAAATGTCATGACAGGTGATTCTATTGAAGATAGAAAGAAAGAAATCTTGCGAAATAAGTTTGAAGAATCTGAAAAACAGAGATTAAAAGCTGAAAAAGAACGTAAGGATAAAGAAAAACGTCAGAAGGCTGTTACTGGTAAATCACCTGAGAAAAAACAAGTGGAAGATCATATATATACAGGTCTTGATTTTGATTTGCCAGATATTGATATTAAATAAAGAGGAGGAATAGCTAAACATGAAATATGTATATATCGGTGTTCTTGCTGTACTGCTTCTTGCAATGATAGGAATAGTAATTGAATTTCTGGTGATCAGGGGAAAACAGAAAAAACAGAAGCAGGAAAAGCAAAAGAATTCTAGTACAGTTAAAGATAAAGGAAAAAAGAAAAAAGGGAAAAAAGGTAAAGAAGCAGAAGAAATTCCTGAGAATGATGATATAAATATTTTATCAAAGGAAATTGATATAATTGACTATATGTCTTCAACCAGGAAAAATGCAAGAGATTTATGCGCACCAGACGGAGTTGATACATCTGCATTATCTTACATTGTAATAAATGACGGTGGAAGAGATGTATATGAATGTGCATTATATGCAGATAAACTTCCTAAGAGAAGTATGTTCGGTTCTACATATGCAGAACTTTTTAACTTTCCTAATACAACTACATCAGTATTTATTAATCCGTTGACACAGGCAGAGGCTGAAAAACTTCTTGATAAACGAGTTAATGCACTGGAATCAGAGGAGATTGCTGCAAGAAAGTCAACTAATACTAACAGAATAAGAAAAATGAGTGCTAAGATAGCTGAAGGCGAACAGTGGTCAAAGATGATTGAAGCTGGGTTAAACAGCCTTTACAAAGTAGCATTTATGTTTGTTGTTCATGCTAACAGTCTTGATGAATTAAATGATGCCGTTGCCAGGTTATATTCACTTGCAAAAGAAAAAACAATTGACTTAGTGTCATGCTATGGAGCACAGTCAGAGGGAATTTTAGCAGCTGCACCGCTTAATCAGATGATGAAGGTTGGAAAAGGACCTTTTAAGGATTCAATTGTAAAGTATCACATAATGGATAAGAACTCTTTAGCGGATATTTTCAATCATACAGAATCATTCTTCTCGCATAGAAATGGAATCTTAGGCGGAAGAAATATGTACACAAGACAGCCAATACTGATTGATCCATATGATAAATCGCATTCCGGTTATAACATGTGTATTTCGGGAATCACTGGTGCTGGTAAATCTGCCGGACTTAAGATGTATCTTTCAAGATGGATGGAAGTCTTTGGATTCAGGGTTGCCATCATTGATTACGATTCTCCTAATGGTTCAGAGGGTGAGTATGTGCCATTTGTCAGAACTGAGGGCGGTGTAGTATTCCAGCTTAAGCATAATTCGGATAATGTTCTGAATATTTTTGATATAGATACTGAGTTAGAATATATTCCAAGCATGAAGACGGAAGTCGTAAAACTCAATGTAATGGAAAAATGCTCAGATTGCACAAATATCATCATATCAATGATTAAAGACGGAAGCGAAATTAATGATTTTAAGACCAGCGTACATCTAAAGAATATTGTTTCAGACACTGTATTTGAGCTTTATGATGAAAGAGGTATTAAAGAAGGTGTACCAGATTCTTTATATGAAGATGGCCAGACATATGTAAATGGAAAAATTATGGCGGGTAAAGTCAGAAAAGATATGCCTACGCTGCATGATTTCTTTATTAAACTTCTTTGTAAGAGAAGATTTAATACTGATGCACAAAAGGAAGATGCATTTTCAGTTGCCATTGCAGGTATACAGCCATACATTAAAGAATGTTATTACTCTGAAAAGAGTATAGGTGAATATACAAGTGAAGCATATGAAAAAATGCCAGTTGATGAAAATGGCCTCAAATATGTAGTAATAGATGGTCAGAGAGAAAGGGTATATGCTGTCAGGGGAATCAGACCATACTTTGACGGACAGTCTACACTCAGGGTTACTCCTGAAACAGAGTGTATGGATATTGATATTTCCCAGCTCCCAAAAGATGATAAGCGAATTGCCCAGCAGGTTGCATGTAACTTTGCCAATGAATTCTTTGTTAAGAAGAATTCCAATAATCCTAATAAATTACAGAAAACAGCACTTGTTATTGATGAGTTCCATAATTCATTTGAATATTTTGAAAGTCGAAAGTTTATAGAGAGTATGTACAGACAGGCAAGAAAGCGTTATGTATGTGTTATTACTATCACACAGGCTCTTGCCGATTACAACACATATGAAGAAACCCGAACTATTGTAAAGAACTCTTCTATGAAGATAATGTACAAGCAGGCAAGAATGGATAGAGAGTTCTTGTCAGAGGTGACTCCGTTGACAGAATCACAGATTGAGACTGTTCTGCTGCTTGGAGGTACAGTTGACGCAAATGGTCAGATTGATAAGAGCAGAAAGGGAGAATGCTGTCTGATAGATAATGATGATACTGTCGTATTCATGAAGGTTGATTACTTAAGGTCAGAAGCACCAATCTGCGAAACTGATCCGGAAGAAATTGCAAAGATGATGGGAAACAGAAGAATAGCATAAAAGGAGGGAGTGAATAATCATGAAGTCGAAGTCTAAGAAAAACTTACATTTTCTAAAGAGAATATTAATTGTTGTTACACTCTTTTTGTGCATATTTGGAACAGGTACCATTGCAATGCGGTCTAATACAACGACGGTATTTGCAGATGACGGCATAGAACAGTCAGACAAACATGGATTTGTAAATAAGGACTCCGGGATATATAAAGAAGGTGATCCAACAAGGAGCGAAAATAAACCATCTCATACTATGGATTGGGGTGAGAAACTTTTAAGAAACATCTTAAAAACTCCGGGTGAATTTTTGCTCCCTCTTGAGAGTGACTGGGGAATGACACTTGATAATGTCATTTACGGAAGAATTGTAACTCCAGGAACAAATTTTTATAGTTTTGAGCTCTACAAAGGAAATCCATACGGACTTGTGGCAGCAAAGGTATACAACATTTTAAGAACCATATGTTTTGTTGGGGTTGTTATGATTTGTATGGGACAAGTAACAAAAGTAACAGTTTTTTCGTCTTCTGCAAAGGCAAGAGAAGGTGTAAAAGAATCACTGACAAAGGCTTGCTTTATTATTCCGATGTTATTTGTTATGCCTTATCTGCTTGATTTAGCTCTGTACTTAAGGGATATTATCCTCTATGTTTTCAAATATCTTTTTGGAGGAACAACTATTACTGTAGATGGTACAGAGTACGGTGTTAGTGCAGGATTATCTACAACATTTGCTGCTTTAAGTGAAGAAAGCTGGATTTGGGCATTAGTGTTTTCAGCATCAACATTTCTTGCACTTTACTTCGCATACATGTATGCGGCACTCGCAATGGGAATGGTAGTTTATTTCAGTATTTTCCCGGTTTCATGTGTAATGTCTTACACAGATAAGAATGTGCTTAATAACTGGGTAAAGAATGTTACTGCAGTAATACTGGTTCCTTGTATTGACGCATTCTTGTTAAATATTCCTGTTGATATGTATAGGATAGTGTCGTCGCAGGGATACCAAATTCTTGCCGGAGTATTAACCCTGATAACATGCATGTGTATTATGTCAACAAGAAAGGCTGTGGCAAACACTCTTGGTCTTAATATGGGTGGTATTGGTGCATTTGCTGGTGCTGCTGTGGGAGCTATGGCTCTTGCAAGAAGTGCAGGAATGCTTGGAAAATCTCTTCATGATTCTGTTGAGCATAGAAGAAATGCAAAGGCTATGCGTGAAGAAGCTGATATGTTAGACAGCCTTGACGGAGAAGACGCAGCAGCGCAGAATCTTTTCAACAAAGATATGAGTGCCGGTCTTGGAAGTCCATATGGAGATGAGGGTTCCGAACAAAATGATGGCATGAATGGCAATAACGGCGAAGTATTTGGTGACAGTGCTATCGGTGCAGGTGCCGGAGCAGCAGCGATTCTTGGCGGTGGCGGCTCAGGCGGTGGCGGTAAGTCCGGGGGTACAGATTTCGGTGCTCAGGCAAAATACGCAAATCTTGGTCTTGAGCAGGAAAATAACCAGAGTCAGGAAGAAATTAATAATCAGAAAGCAGCTCTTGAGGCTGCCAGAGGTCAGCTTAATTCTGGTGCAGAACTTTCACCAGATGAAAAGACGCAGTACCAGCAGGATATCATGAGTGCTCAAAGCAATATACGTCAGTCAGAGGGTGCTATTGCAACTAACAGAGCACAAATGACAGATAATAATATGTCAGCAATGGAGCGTCAGGCTCAGCTTAATGCCGCAAGACAGAGAGTAATTGACAGTGCAGCTAATATTAACAACATGAATAATATGGCTTACAGTGGTATGTCAAACAAGAGAAGGGCAGAACTTTTAAGACAAAGTGCAAAGAGAGAAAACAGAAGGGCTGTTGCTTCATTTGCAGGTGCCGGTCTTGGTGCTGTTACAGGAGCAAGTGCAGGTCTGTTCCTCGGACCTATGGCTACAGCTGCGATGACAGCTGGTGGTGCAGCTCTTGGAAATGCCGCAGGACATGGTATTGTTAATGCAGGTTATGCAGTAAATAACACAGCTCATAATTTTGTTAATAATACTTCGGCTGGAAGATTTGCGGCTGCAGGGTTTAAGGCAGGTGTCAACACTGTCGTATCAGGTGTGGTAAATTCACCTCAGTATGGCGGTGGTGTGAGAGCGACAGTCAGAACAGTTGAGAAAGGTTATGATATGGCTCAGCGTGGAACAGCGTTTGTTAAGAACAGTATGGATAATGCTGCAAATGGCATGAATGCATATTCTGAGAAACTTGAAAATTCTACAAGAGATGCAATTAATAGCGGAATTTAACAGAGAGGAGAAACAGCATGTCTTTGGTGGGTGATAGGATAAAAGAAGAACTAAAGAAAAGAACCAAAACCAAAGTGAAAAAAATCTTAACAGGTGTTGGACCAACCCTGTTTTTTGTGACAATTTGCGTAGGCGTACTGTTTGCACTTATCTCCCTTGTAACAGGAATTATTTCGCAGGTTTTTAGCCCGTTTACAAATAAGTATCAGAAAGATGCTGCTTATACGCAGATTTCTTCGTATGGCGGTGCTTATAAGGCACTTACAGATGGAATACTCGATCTTGAGGAAAACGGTGCAAATTATGCAACAATATTTCAGGCATTTAGTTATGAAGCTGCCAGCTACGATTCAGTTGGCAGTTATATAACTATTCCTGATATATCTGTAGATGATTATGAGGCATATGCAGATAATGCTAATACAGGAAATAAAGACGTATCAGGAAGTCAGGCAACATCTAAAATCGACTGGAACATGTCAAGTTTTACATATCAGTATAGAACGCACTGGCAGTATCTTCTTGCGATAGCAACTGTAAAGCAGTTTGAAGATAATGATGCCATGGAAAAACAGATAGAACTTGTTGCAGATAATCTGGATGAAGATGGAAAGGTGCAGAATGCAGACAAGATAGCTTATAACCTGGTCAGTGCTGATGATATCGAGGAGGCATATAATGCCTTGGCTGATGCGGGAATGGAAACAAAGGTTAACTATTTTACACCTTATATATCCGATGAAATATACAAATGGGTGTTTAATAACGGCATAGGGGGTGTGGATTTTACAACGTCTAAAGGACTTACATCTAACTCCAGCAGGTCAACAATAGGACCTGTTTCATATCTGTATGCATTGCAGTATAAGTTTAAAGAGAGTGACCAGACACAGATAGATTCAAGTCCGTCAAGTAACTTCCCTTATTCTGCGTATTGTTATCCGGCATGGAATAATACACCTAGAGCATCAGGAGGAACATACAGGGGTGCAAAAGACAGATACATGGCGGGAACCGGAAATATAGCGTCAAATATGACCTATTCCAGTGATTATACATATCTTTCTAATAATCCTTATGACAGGGGAGATTTAAAGGGTGATTATTCTTATGTTTATTACGATGGAAAGGTATACCCGGTCTGCCTTGTTAAAGATGCTTCTAACTGGCTGTGTAAATGGTCTGATTTTGAGTATGTTAAAGTAAAAGATGATGAAAATAACACTCATTACGAATTAGTAAGCTATAAAAAGACATACCGGATTAAGGAACTTGAAAAGGTATGGGAAAACATGGGAATTGATAAATCCCTTTATGATTTTATTTTTGAAATTATGAATCAGATAGAAAGCATTGTAGGTGGTAACACCAGTGCAGAGTTTTCTAAGGCATACTCGTATTATTATGAGAGTGGAGAGGAATTATCATTTACATACAAGAATCCTTCTTATTATCAGGGAACTATAAATGAAGATGATAAGGAATTCAGAAACAGTGCTGCATATGCAAAGGTTCTTTCATCAACAGCAACATCGGGTGGTAATCTTACACAGGATTTGATGGATATTTATAATTCACAGGATCTTGATTATCAGCCAAGTGTAAAAACTGGGGTAGAAACGGCAAATGTACTGTATAATGACAGAATGTGTTATCAGCCACCTCATTATCAGACAGGAAGTACCACTGATTATGATGTATACGGATTCTTTGCCGGATTATGGTCGAATGCTAAGGGGCATAGTTATTATTCACCTAAAATAACTGTAGCCGGTAATCAGATAGAAGGTTTTGGTACAGATGTCAGGGACTCTTATGGTGCGACAGCAAATGGCTTCGCATTAAATGAAAAACTGGGACTTTGCGGCTCTGGATTTGTCAATTTCATTCTAAAGATGTCAATAATGCAGCATACAGCCGATTTGAACAGTAAAAGCGGAGACCCGTACCCTGGTAAAACAGCTGTATCGATGAAGGATATATACGACAGCTCTAATTATAAGTTTACAAACACAAGTGAGCTTGTGATCGGAGATATCGGACTGTTATCTCTTAGCTGGGGAAGTGATCTGTTTGAAGATGAGGAGAATAATGTAATAGGTTATTATGCAGGATTGGAAGGTGGAAAGCATATATTCTATGCCCTTATAAGTCCGAAGAATCCATATAGCGAGGCCTATAACGGAAGTGACAGTAATACAGGAACTTCTTATGTTCAGAAGATAGCACTTGAAGACAGTTCAAAATATACAAAGGTAGAGCTTAAGTATTTCTGCAGATATTATTATGGTCACACAAGAGAGAATGGTAATGCCAGTTCATTAGGTCATGTAAAAGCCGTAAAAGAGTATTCGGGCATTGGCGGTTCAGCTGCTATGCTTCAGATGTATAATATTTATGTAAATGTTAAAACAATGATAAGCGGATATGTTGATTCAACAGCAATTAAGAATTCTGCATCAAACACATTTGCTAACTGCGATATATCAAGACAGGACGAAATAGTGCAGATGCTTATGCAACAGTCGCCGTATTTATTTGGAGACAGGACGGAAGAGGTATATAGGCATATTACGGCTGGTGTATTGCAAAATGGACAGGGTGATGATGGTTATTGCGGTATTGACTTTGATGAGGAACGGTATAAGAGTACATATCAGAAACTTACGGATGGTGATATGAAACTTCCAATCCATCTTGAGGATGGTATGTATGGCGTAATAACGTCATGGTACGGCTGGCGAGATTATCCATTGTCAGATGTTCATCAGGACGAATTTCATAAGGGAATGGACTTGTGGGCAAGTACCGGAGAATCTACTCCGCTTTATGCTCTTACAGGCGGAACAGTTTATGCGATAGGATTAAACCCTAGTGATTCACGCGGAATGTATATAATTATTGATTATGGTGAAGGAGTTAAGTCGACTTATATGCACATGTGCAGAGTTCTTGTTTCCGAAGGTGATGTGGTCGATTCTAATACGATTGTAGGTTACATGGGAACGACGGGTGCATCGACCGGTGTTCATTGTCATTTGCAGTTATCAGATGGTGAAGTACATGAGGGTACAGAATTATATACACATCCGGAATATGGTGGAAGACCTGATGATAATTACGCATGTAAGGAAACTGTTGATCCTTACCTTTACTTCCCTGAATTGGACGACTGGCCATTAACAGGTGACTTGGAAGGAACAAGACCTGATATTTCAAGAGACGATAGCGATTAACAGAAATGGAGAAATGTATGAATAGAGCGGACAAGGAAAGAGAGCAGCAGTTAAATAAACTGAAGCTAATACTCGTTGTTGCGTTTGTTGTATGTGTTATTGCCACTATATGTGTTTTAGTGGCAATGCTTACATACAAAAAGAGCGATGATGAGCAGAATGTGGAGGATTATGCATCTTCCCTTCTTGAAAATGATACCAGGTCAGATGCAAAACTGACATATGGTGGTGATACAAGTGTGTTTGAGCAGCTAAATAATGTTGTTACCGGATATCTTAACTGTTTTGAAAAGGGACAGTTCAGCCTTATGTGGGAAAAGTGGGATGAAAGCCTGCTTGAATATTATGGATACAGCTATGATGAAGAAAACTTTGCAAAAGAGTACCAGAAATTAAGAAAATCCCTTCACGCGGATCCAAAGGACAGCTCACATGCTTCTACGGCATACAATGCAGTAACATACTTTGATTATGGGCAGTATTACCTGTTTGTGTTTAAGTGGGTTCACTCATATTACGATGATGCCGGTAAACTTGTTTCTACAGCAGATGAATACACTTATACGATAACAAAGTATGAAAATGACGGAAAGACTTATTACAGACTTCTTGATTTCAATATTCAGGATGTAGGAGCACAGTCCGGCAGATTTACAAATAAGAAAGCTACAGATAAGGGATATGGAAAAGAAGTATCACCGGGAATATTCCTTCCATCTGAGTCAGCGGGTACGCAGCAATCCACAGAAAAATAGCGGTTTTGAGTTTATGAAAAATTCATATTTAAGGTATTGATTATAAAATCTAAAAATCGTATATTGAATTTAGTATCAGAAATGATTTTGATACAAATCTATAACATATAGAGAGGATACATATAATTTATGATTGAAGATAAGAACAAGATAATTTTAGACGCAATGCTGCAGAAAGCTATTGCAGACAAGAAAAAGGTTGATATTAGAATTACTGAAAATAGCACAGATCTTGATTGTCTTATGCGTGTTGTTCTGTCAAAGGCAGCATTTAATAGTGAGATGGGCTCAAATCATGTTTCAATAGAAGGTGAAGATGGTTTATCACTTGTTTTTTACTATGATACAGTAAGCAGAAATGATAATGCAGAGTGCAAGTTTTATATTAAATCAGATACAGTAACTATAACAATCATTATAAAGTAGTATTTGTGTAAAAGAAAAGGACGACTGACAGCTGTAAATCAGCTTGTTGGCCGTCCTTTTTAATATTAATTATAGAAAAAACAGAGATAAACGTAACCAGAAGTTGTGCCTGTAGCAATTCCAACGGAAAGGGTAGAAGCATTTAGTACCGCAGGTCTTTGGGCGAGCATATTCTGAACACTTGCGCATATGGATTTTTCTGATTCTCTCGAAGTCATACATGTTGCAAGTGAAGCAGAATTGTTTGTGTTCTGACCTATAAAGCGGTTTTCTGCTGCCATTCTAGCAGCATAGATGTTTGCATCCTCTGCATATGTACTGCTCTGTGAGACAGGAGAAAGACCGCTGTTTAGCCTCATGGTGTTGATGGTGTCCATAACAGCTTTAATGTAAGTGTCAGTGACTGTTTTATAACCGCCATCAGGATAATCAAGTGAATTGGCTGTATTGGGTGTATCAGGAATGTATATATTGTTTCCTGGGTTTGATACCTGACCTGAATTTTCATTGCTGTCTGCCGGAGCTGATTCTACATTGTGCTCAATTACAGGTTCTTTATCGGAAGAATCTTCGCTAGAGCTGTCAGAATCACTCTGAGTAGTGTTTTTTGTAACTGTATTCGTAACAGTTTCTGTCTGAATGACTGTATCTGTAGTTCTTAAACTGTCTGCAAAATTATACTGGGTGCAGCCTGTAAGCAGAAGAGATAGAGCAAGAGGTGTAAGCCAGTATCCGTATTTAGTGTGTAGTTTCTTGTGTCTCATGTGTTTAATCTCACTCCTTGTTAATATGAGTTAATATAAAAAGATGTTAATGTGTGCCAATACCTGTCCTTACTATATAGTAACTTTAATTATTCTCATTTACATTACCGGTGGCTGATATATCTGTACTGTCAGATTCGTGTTCTTCATCGATAATGATGTCTGGAGCATTCCTATGTGATTCATTTACAAAATCAGCCTTTTTTTGTGCAGCTTCTTTCTCAAGAATAGCATTTTGTCTGTCAAATTCCGCTTTTGCCTTGAGTGCCCTGGTAGATTCTGCTCTCTTATCAAGCAGTATAATAAGAAGTACAAGGTAGACGAAAATAATTAGTGCATTACCTTCTGTGGCAGGAATAAATACCTGCAGATTATCGTAAGTAAGCTCTTCCAGAGATTGCTTGCTCAGCTCCTTTCTTATTTCCTCCTTAGAAATGACACCCACAAAACTTGAACCGTCTATTTTGGTGCCAATGGCAAACTGTTTTTCATTTGCAGATAAAGAAATCATAAAGATAATTCCGGTCAGAGTAATAGCAGTAAGAACAGCTATTATAACGGTCAGAATGTTCCTTCGCTTTTTGTGGTGTATTTCGTCTATTAATCTGTACTGGCTCATGTCTGTACCGTAAAGGGCATCAAGATTAAGCCTGTATCGTTCTTTTTTACTAAGTGCCATAATGTACCTCCCATTGTTAAATTGTATCCTGATATATTATTGAATAAAGGGAAATTTAAGTCAAGAATTGACGAAATTAATTTAAAAAAACTTAGATAATAAAAAATGCTGTTGCAACCGGAATTGCAACAGCAGAATTAAATAAAATAACAAACGAAATTTATTATCGTGGTGCCATAATAGCACATCTCTCATATTAGTGCAAGATTAATATGGAACTGTATGGCTCTACTGTACATTGGAACCTGTCTGAAAGAGAAAAAATAAATCATGTTCTTAATGATTTTGCTGCCTTATCAAGTTTCTTAATTTTGTATTCAAGCGAGGATTCTGTGTCAAATAGTACTTCGGAAAGAGTTTTTGCAATCGAACCAAGCATGAGCTTTATTGTTGAAAATCCCTGTTTATCCATGCTTGATTTAACTTTTTCCTTATCAGAATAATAAAACAGCAAAGCATCGTTGTAATCGTCACTGAACGCCGTTATTATGAGCTTCCTGTATAGTGTTTCGATATCGTCGGGAAATCTGGTGCATAGAGGAAGAAAGTATATATCAATATCATGCATTTCTGTTATGCTAAAGGAAGATTTGTTCACAGTATTATCAAAGCACCCAAGAATCGTACTCACATACTCCTCGCTGTAAGAGTCAGGCTGCACATAAGGATACAAAAACCCAACGTCGGCGGGACATCCTGGAAGAGCCCGTATGCTTTTATTGGCCGCATCAAAGAAATTCTTTATGGCATTGGTAAATGAATCTCCACTATATTCATTCAGGGCAGTAGTAACAGCATATTTCATTAAGTTATGGGCAAACTGACTTTGTAACGGTGCGTCAAGCATGACATTACAGCCATCTACATTCATAAGACTAAGAGAGCCGTTAGGAAGAGATGGGTTTACAAACATATCGCCTACGTTTACATACATGCGTACATAATGTACAAAGAGGTCGTAATCTTCCCATGTACTCTTATCGGAGTAAAAGACAGCCTGTGCACCGTATTTCGCAAGAAAGCCTAAAAAATCAATTCCGGTTGATTCACGGAAATTGTACATGGCTAATGTATTGCTTACACTTATTTCATCAATGTGTTTGGCATATTCCTTATTAGCTTCCTGACATGCTGCAAAATCTTCCCGGTATTCTTCCATGTAATCTTTGAGATATTTTTTCAGGTCATTATAGTGATTAGATTCCATTACATAGGCAATTGAACGAAATTCGTCTGACTCAAAGCAGTCTTCATCTGCAGCAAGTATTCCTCTTTTGAAAAAATCATAAAGTTTGTCGGCAGGAATGTTTGTTATAAGGTTTGTATCTAAAAATTGTGTGGCAATAATGCGGAGTTGTGCTGTCAGATAGTATCGGCACACAGTGTTTTTTATATCAGAAAAGATACGAAACCTGTCACAAGCTTTATGTTCATGTTTATAGAGAGATTTAAACAGCTCAATATAATCTGTGACAGTAAATTTGCTAGTGAATTTTACGGGTGTGAGAGTGTTTAAATCAAAGTAATGCAGGTGCAGTCTTTTAGGCATTTCAAAATGTTTAAGGCATCGCATAATCATTCTTGCATACAAAGCATTTAACAGGTAATTATCATTAACAAGAAATAAAAACTCTTCCTCGGAAGCTTTGTAATAGTCTTTTGCATATAAAACATTGTTCAGATACATCATATAGATGTCAATAAATGACGGAATATATTCTGCATCTCTGTCTGTAACTGTAATGCCATCATGACAAAACCTGGATATTCTTGGAATGATATCAGGAATGTTTGTGATGAAAACATATGTATTGGCAATAGAGCTAATAGGCATTACTGGTTCATGAACTGTTACTGCTTTACTGCCAAGCTTAATAAGAGCCTGTGCCTGTGATATTGCAGGCATGATATTGTTGGCAAATGGCATCTTATATAAGGTGTAAGATAATTCATTAGGTGCAATACATAAAAGGTAAGTAAGATGGTACACCAGCATGGCATCATCGCTGTTTTCTCTTATTTCTTCAAGATTGCCTATGCGGTCTAAGATATCCCTGACGTACTTATCATAAAAAGATTCCAAAGGAGCAATCAGCTTATCAAATACGTCGTCATTTATTTCGAATAATTTTTTTTTCATATATCTGTTTTAATCCCCCTGTATGTCTGTGTATATAACATGATGTTTTGCAGAATTGTACATATATTACATTATTTATATATTATAATACGTTATTGGAGCGTAAATGTACAAGCATTATTATTGCTGAAAAATGTTACATAAGTGTTAAATGAACTACTCACAACCGACCAATGTAGGATAGCGTTTTCTTGATAAGTTGCGATAAGTGTAGAAAATAGGTTAAAGTCCTTGACTTAAAAATGCATGAGGGCGACAATATTCTAAGAATATAACAATACCGGACTGACTCAGGTGTGTTCTCCTTTCTCATATAAGAAGGCAGGAATAGCACGTCACCCGTTCATATTGGATATATGTATTCCTGCATGTGTTTAACATGCTGACTTAAGTATTAAGAAAGTGAGATAAAGCGAATGGAGAAGATTCTTCTTGGTATAGCACTGGATGATAGTGTTTTAGATGGTGTCGTAGAAGACCTTGCAAAAAGAGGGGTGGAATTTGATAAGCGTAATCCGGCAACGGATAACAGACGTACAAAAGAGTCCGTTATAAAGGCTCTTACTAATCCGGAGTGTGATTATACGGTGTGTATTGTTGCTGAATACCTGCAGCAGAGTAATCCTTTTACCGCAGATGATTTTGACCTTATAAGGACAGAAAATGAAAATACCCTTATTATTCCTATCATCAGGAAAGAATACATGGGTACTGACTTTATGGAAAAGCTGTATGCTATGGGTATTACGGGGGCTGTATTTGAAACAGATGCCAACATGTCCAATATTGCCACACTCATTAAAGAGAAGGGCAGAACACGAAAAGTATGTAAGATTTATTATGGTATTGATACTTCTAACATTAAGGAAGCAGCTTCTATTAATTCTGTTGTTGATCCGGTTGCAATGATTGCATACCTTAACAATGAAGATAATGATAAGTCACCTGTTGACAGGGCACTTGATATACAGGCTTCTGTGCCGTCGGATCAGTTTGCAATTATTATGTCTAAGGCTAATATGTCTGTAAGAAAAGCTCTTGCAGAAGATGAGAGATTCAGTCTGTATTTCCCATCGAAGAAAGACGAAAAGCCAAAGGAAGATAAGACAACAGGCAAAAAGAAGAAAGAACCTAAGGTAATTGTCAAAGAGGTTGAGAAGGTAGTTGAAAAAGAAGTCGTTAAGGAAGTGGTAAAGGAAGTCGTAAAACATGACGTTAAGTTTGTTGACGTGTCAGAGGTTACGGGTGTTCTTAGCGTGTGTGGTGAGTCTGGAAGTACTCTTGTTGCATTAAATGTGGCAAGACAGCTTGCCTTAAAAGGAATGAAGCCTACTCTTATACAGCTTCCTAATACGGAATCAGACCTTTATAAGAGACTATCATTTGCTAAGAATTTTGGAACAGAATATGTATCTCATATATCACAGATAGCATCAGGTGAGCAGTGTTCAGATGAGAGAAACGAGTACATGGGAATTAACTTCTGTGTTCCTAATCCATACACTGACATGTGGACCGGTGACGAATGGGGTAATGAAGAAACATACAGGCTTCTCTTGTCTGTTCCGTCACCTAAGATTGTTGATTTTGGTTCATATTATTTATCTGACGGCTGTCTTGATCTGCTGCCATATCTTAAGCATCTTCTGGTAGTTGTAGATTCTACTGTGGCAATGGATGAGGACGACTTTACATTTATCAGAAATCTTAAAAGGGAACATCCGGCCGTAAATGTATCCTATGTGGTAAATAAGTGCGATGCTATTCCTGATGATATAAAAAAATACATGGGAAGCACTCCGTCAATATCTCTTCCGGTATTTAATAATGCAGTTTTTGAAGCTGCGGGAAGTGATATTTTATATCCACAGGTAAAGGGTAACTTATCGAAGCTTTCAGAACTGGCCGGATACGGAGCAATGGACGAAGAGGAGAACGGAAAAGAGGAAGAAATTCCGGAAGAGCCTGTAAAGCCTGAAAGGGTAAGAAAAACACGTAAGGTAAAGGCAGCCACAACAAAAGTTCATCCAAAAGTAAATAATGTAACCGTAGAGATAGGCGTGGGCGGTGTGTGTCCGGGAGTTGGAACTACACATACAGCACTTATGCTTGCATATTCACTGGCAGCAGATTACAAAGTAGCAGTAGTTGAACAGAATCACCCATATGACAGCTTCAGGGACGGTCATATTCACGCATTTGCCAATATATACCGTACACTGTATCCTGATACATACGTAAACAGCAATGTTATTCCAAGATTTACATATAAAGGACTTGATTTTTATCCTTACTGTAATTACGCACAGTTTTCAGCCAGATTCAGAGATGATTATGATTATGTTATAGTGGACTATGGAAATGAAATGTCTGATGAAAATTTCTTCCGTATGGGTAAGAGGGTTGTTGTAGCATCTGCCTCTGAGTGGAAGATAGGCGAACTGGAAAGGTTCGTAAGGGAAGTGGCATTAAAGAATGACATGGTAAGCTCTATCAATTATCTTATGACTTTCATGCCTAAGAATAAGATGGGACAGGTAAGAAAGATATGCAGTGCCGGTGGTGCAACCGCAAATGTATATGAAATTCCTGTATGCCCTGACTGGGATGAGCCTACACCGGAAATTGGTGTTATATTTAATGAGATAATGACTAACAGCCCACAGAAGAAAAAGAAATCCTTTTTAGGTTTTAGAAAAAAGTAATCTGATAGGACACTGGAATAGAGGTATTAAGATATGGAAAATAAGCCTAAGCATATTGTGTTATATGGTTATGGTCTTGCGGATGTGGCACTTTTCTTGTCAAGGTTGTTTAATTCATGTAACAGAAAGGTGATTGTATGTGACTGCGCCAGGGAACAGAATGTATATGCCTGCTTCAAGGGAAAGGATTCAGAAATGCTTCCTATTGATGTAGAAGGCATTAAATATTATTGCGGATACACTGATGAACCTGCAGATATAAAGATAGTTACAGTCGGATTTGCGGGACTATGGCATTTCGAAAATGAGCTTAATGTGTTAGTTACCGGATATTCGAGCGGGAAGGTAACGAAGTGCAAGAGCATTGCTGCTAACATAGATAATTTTATTCTCATGATTAAGGGAGCCAAGCAGGCACCTACAGGACCTAACATCAACATGGTTTCAATGCTTGACAATCCGATCGGACTGGATATCAGGGAGATATTTAGTGTAGGAAATAATGACGCTGCATCAGCAAGAGCAGAGTTCTTTGGAATAATGGAATATGAGCAGTTAACCAGGGAATACAGAGAATTTCTTAAATATGTCGCACTGGAATGTGGTGTTGATATAATATCGGTTATGCGGGTATTCAGGTAAAGGAGAAAATATGGTTTTTGAGTTTAATGAGAAGAAATGGAAGAAGATTAACAGCTTTTTTGATATGGATACGTTAAAGATTGCTATAATGTACGTTGTTCTTACGGCGTTACTTTGCGTGGTATTAAGTATTACAACAAGGTCGGTACAGAACTTAAATGTATTTTTTCTGTATCTGGCAGCAGTATTATATCTGTTTTATGTTTTTTTTAAAATGGCATTCTCAGTATATACACAGAAATACAAATGCAGAAGAAAGAGAAAGAACAGGGCAAGTCTTTTAGGCAATTCAGCAACCAGGACTGTTCTGAATAAGCGCGTTAAGAATAACTTAATAGATGCTTATTCATATGTAAAAATGATTCAAAACGGAATAATAGAGTATAAGGATGTTAAGGTTGACAGTTACTTTGGTCAGAGTCTTAAAACTTTGGGAATAGGATATTACCACAGTGAAATAACTGCACACATCAAAAAGATAAAATCCGTAAAGGTCATGAAGAACAGCGTTATAATTAACGGTGATATTGAAGTAACTGAACTTATACTTAAGAAAATTGTACTTAATAATCTTCCGAACGAAGCAGAAGAAATAAAGGATACAAAGCATTGTGAAAGCTATGCCATCCCTCTTGTATTCGGAGAAGGAACTGAATTTCTGGAAAGCATCATGGAAATTGCTGCATAAAATAAAAAACTGCTACCTTTCGGTAGCAGCCACAACAAAAATCAAAGCTAAATTAACAAGAGTTAATTCATGCCACCCTTAGTATAAGCCAAGGGGATTTATCAGTCAATGAAAATTTTAACTGGTAAAACTTGACAGAACTGTATTGCTGTATTAATATATCACCATAAATTATATTATTTTTTACGACTGCCCAGGCAGTAACTAAATAAAGTTGTTTTGTTCTGCCAGATAATGGTTTGTCGTAAAATTGTGTTTTATATTGCGTTTATTAAAAGTTATTTCTGGCAATCAGAAATAACTTTATTTTTTTGCTCAAAGGATTCGGTACTTAACGGGTAGTTGTAGAAATTCATGGGAAATGTATGGATTAGGAGGATGCAGCTATGGAGAACGCGTTAGGTAAGAGAATCAGAAGAACAAAGGAAGAACTTGAACAGGATGAGTCTAAGGTTTGTCATATCGACAAATTAACCTATGAACAGGTCAGCAGGGTTCCTGTAAAGGGTGAGATATTTATTCTTAATGAAAGGTTTAAAATGAGCAAAAAAGGTGCGGAAAGAATGACCGCTGAAAGAAGGGGATGTTTCAGGGTGATAGATGATACACATAAGAGGCTTCTTATATGTGAAGAGTACAGAAAGGAAGGAATCACAAGGATTGTTTCTTTCCCACGTAATGATTTCTATGCAGGAATAATGCATGTAAAGGTTGTTGACAGGGTTTACTATTCATCAGGGAAAAATGGTTTATCATGGGAGCAGCTTGCAGTTGAGAATTTTTAATTAAAAAATAATTATTAAGCCAGTAAACATCGGGGTTTACTGGCTTTTTTTAGGATTTGGGACAGCTTTTGTCCTTGCATTAAAATTTCAGGAAATATATCATTTGATTAATATAAACGTACAGAAGGGAGCTAAGTATATTATGGATCTGTCTTTTTTTGACACAGGAGTATGCAGTGAATGCGGCAGACCTGTCAGCTTGTCAGATAAAAACTACGAAGAGAGAGATGGAAAATATATATGCTCTGATTGCATGAATACACCTTTTGAAGAAACGGACTGTATAAATCAGTTGAGACCAAAGCAGATATATGAAATGCTTGATAAAAAGGTGTACGGGCAGGACAGGGCAAAGATGATTCTAAGTAATGCCGGTTATCTGCATTTAAAAAGAATATCCGGAGAGATAGAGGGTATTGATAAGTCAAATGTAATGCTTGTTGGTAAGAGTGGTTCAGGAAAAACATTTCTTGTAAAAACCCTTGCAAATATACTTGGAGTACCATTTGTCAGCATATCCGCAACATCACTTACAGAAAACGGATATGTAGGAGCTGATGTGGAGAGCTGCATAAGAAGGCTTGTTGATGCAGCTGGTAACAGGAAGATGGCTGAAAAAGGAATCATTTTCATAGATGAGATAGATAAGCTGTCAGCCAATTCAAGCCGGACAGCATCGGGGTCAGTTGTAATTGGAAGGGAAGGTGTACAGCAGGCATTACTGAAACTGATTGAGGGTGACAAGGTATCTTTATCTGAAGGAAGCCGCACACTTATTGATACATCAAATATTTTGTTTATATGTGCCGGAGCGTTTGACGGGATTGAAAATATAATTGAAAAAAGACAGTCCCGTAACAATTCCATGGGATTCATGGGAAGTGTTGAAAGAGAAGTATCTGATATTAAGAACCTGACAAATGATGACCTTTTTGAATATGGAATGATGAGGGAGTTTATAGGAAGGTTTCCTAACCTGGTTGTTACAGATGATGTGGACGAAGATTTCTTATGCCATGTGCTCTGCATGGAGGACAGCGTACTGGAACAGTACAGAAAAATCTTTGCGAACGAAGATGTAGAGATTGTGGTTAATGGTGAGCTTCTGCATTATATAGCACATCAGGCAGTTGCAATGAAAACAGGTTGCAGGAGTTTAAGAAGTGTATGCGACCAGCTGTTTGAAAAGGCATTATTTAACATTGATGAGATTAAGGGTAAGAAAATACTTATACAGGGAGGTGAAGGTAATCATGAGTATATTTTATTGGAACAACAAAAATGTAAGGCAAGGGCGAGAGGATGAAATGGACGCTGCCGAGTGGCTTGTGTACAGGTATAAGGGAACGGATCATGTCAGAATGGCATTTGATGCAAAATTTGCGTGGGAAGAAATGCCAAACAGATTAAGACAAGAATACAATTACAGCTTCAGGGCTTTTCAGAGAGAAGCCAGAGTTACATTCTGCCTTACTGTTGTACTTACTGTTGTTTTTACTCTTATTATGGGGTATCTCGTACTGAAAATTTTTTCAACAAATTTTTAAAAATCTATTGACTTAAAAGGTTACCTGTTTGAAACTATACTAAGCAGGAAATTAATGTTTAGGAGTAAAGATCATGGGTACTAGGATAAGAAAAATAATTTTACTGTTAATGGCCATACTTACCGTTACATGTTTTATACCTGTAGCTGTTATGGCAGAGGAAAATTCATCGAAGTCGTCCGAAGAACTTGAACAGAAAGCGAATGATAATGCTGAGACTGCTGCAGATAACATGGATGATTTTTCAAACAATGCCATGAATAAAGTGGTTAGCGGTGCAAAGAAAGGAATTGCAGCGAATTCAAGTGGAAGAGCTGTTGCTGCTAATGTCTTGAGAACATTCTACAAGACCTATCTTGCCATTAAGCAGACGGCAGCAGTTATAATTACAGTTTCGATTTTCATTGGTACTCTTATTTTTGTAATATGCCGTAAGAACAAGAAAAGAAGAAGATTCGGTTTGTACGGTTTTATTATCGCAGTTCCGCTTATTATTCTTGCTATTGTGTATGGGATAGGTATACTTAATGGAATCTATCTTAGTACAGCAGGGGTGACATGCGATACTACTCCGATGTATGACAGCGTGGTGAGCCGCTATCAGGCTTTTACAGCTACGGGAGGCTCATGGTTTGTCAGACTTATGGATTCTTTCTTTATTACATATAAGGGAATCAAGTCAATGGTGCCAGTGCTTATACTTATATTTGTTACAATGGGATTATTCCGTATATATCTGTGTAAGTACGACAGGAATAAGAGAGATGTCGGTTTATATGGCTACTGCATCGGTATGCCGGTTGCACTTATTCTGGTAAGCATCGGCGTGGAGGTTATCAGCAAGGTATTTATTTAACAGGCATTCATAAGTGGAATGCAGAAGGAGGTTGGACATAGGTCCTGATAGAAATTATGGAAGAGAAGATTGAAAAAGTAGTGGATTATGAAGGTCTCTTTGGTACAGTTGACCAGGAGAAAGAAGAAATCGTTGAGGGAGAGCTTCAGGAAGCGGGAGAACTTACCAACATAACACTGGATACTATTGAGAAGTATCGTAAAATTGAAAAAAATAAGATGAAGGTTAATATAGCATTTACCGGGTTATCTACAAGAAATAATGCTTTTGCTATGGAGAATGGCGTTAAGATCATCTTAAGATATCCGGCAATGTCTCATGAAATAAAACAGAGACTTGCAAATGGTACCGTTGATGCATTAAAACTCTTAATCAAGGGTGTTGATGTAATGGTAACAGGAGTAAGCCTTAATGGTTCTGTTCCTGTTGTTTATGTAAGCTGCAACAGGATAAAGGACTTAAAAAAAGAAGCCGGAAAAGAGGCTCTTGCAACAATGATCAACAATCATGATCTGACACCTGTAAGAGCTGTCATAATAAGGCTGGATAAGGGCAGCAGAAATGTTCTTCTTGACATAGGAGGACTTGGAATTAAGGGAACCTGCAGACTTGCTGACTGGACGGACGCACCTATGACAGAGGTCATGATGGATGCAATCAAGCCAGGTTCGGAAGTAATGGTTAAGGTTGTCGGCAGGGGAAAGAGTATCGTTAAGAGAGATGGACAGATGGATAAGATAAATTCAGGGGCATATAAGTGTGTACGCCGTTCATATGAAGACCCATTTAAGGATTTATCCAAGACTTATCCTGTTGGTACCGTTGCTGTGGCAAAACTTGTCAAGATTCAGGGAAATATGTGTTTCATGCAGATTAACGGTTTTGACAGGGTACACATCATGTGCTTTAATCCGTGGGAAAGAGATAAAGGGCATGAGAACGAAACTGGCATTACAAAAATGATAGTAGGACATGTATATTCTGTCAGAGTCACAGATTGTGATGAGGTAAGGAGAAGATTCAGGGGAAAAGTTCTTCGTGAGCATCCTACTCTTACAGATAAAAAACTTGAGAGCTTTATCGAATATAAGGAACAGGAAACAGGCGGCATCATAAAGGCTTCCGCATCAGCTAAGGATGATAAGGGAGGTAATGAGTAATTATGAACATTGCAGAGTACGCAGATGACTGGATGAAGGGTTTAAATCCTCTTCAAAAAGCAGCATACCATAATCAGTATCTTTTAACACAAAAGAGTGCATATACATATCATGACGGAGACCGCTATGCCCTGACAGGTTCTAGTGACCTTACAACATCATACGGAGTTATAGAATCAAGACTCATGCAGGGAGAAATTGCAGCCAGTGACTTTTTTATTGCGTATGCAGTAACAATGGCAGGAGCATCAGACCTGGAAATGATAATTACTTATATGAACTGGATGCACAGATTATATCCTGATAAGGTAATTCCTTATAATCTGTCAACTACAAGTCTCAGATCACGACTTGACAAGCTGTCTAAAGCCGGTGTTATAAGATCATTTAACATAATCAGTAATGATAAGAAAAAAGGACTGTTTTACGGTATATCGGAGCTTGGAGCAAAGGCGATAAGAAGAAGACTGGATGTGAATTTCCTTTCATATGATACATGGCCACTTGTTGACTGTGAGCAGCGTGTATGGAGAAGGCTTACAGCAAACAGACTGGGAGCTGCCCTTATGTATCTTAATAAGAAAGAACCACCTAAGTTCTATACGGAACTCTATGATAAGAACGAAGGAGTTAAGGTACCTGTTTATGTAAGACAGACCTGCAAATATAAGGACAAAGAAGGAAAGGACTGTAAGGCATTCCTTCTTGTTGAACCTGTGTCATATGCTGTTGATAAGCATATTAAGACTGAGGAAGAACTTGTAAAAGATGAGAACAAGAGAATAAGAACACTCTTATCCCGTATAGATGTGGCGCTTGGCAAAGGTGTCCAGACAAGAAATGTCGCAGAAGTATGTGACACAGCACTATTGTTATTTGTTGTGGATGATATGACCGGATTAAGAAAAACAGCAGAGATTATTTATAGAATATCTGCTGTTGCTTTGGAAAACTGTCTGTTTACAACAGAAAGAATTATCGCAGGAAATAACGGAAAACTTAACAGATGCTTCTTCTCTGCAAAAGCAACAGAGAACGAGGATGGAAAAATTTCGATTAAGCTGCACTTTGAGCCTAAATATAAGCATATATTTGGCGAGGATAACTTCAATGACACGTCTCTTACAGAAGAAGAAGTTGTGGCATTGGGAATGGCTAAAAAGACAAGTGCAGAGAAAAATTAGCTTTTTTACTTTTTTATAATTTACCTCCTTTCATTTTCTCAAAAAACCCTGTCAGATTTTATCTGGCAGGGTTTTTGCTAGTGCGCCTAGCGGCGCACGTTTCTAACGGGTTAAAGTCCCGAATCCGCCCGGTAG
>ERZ1035025.292-NODE-292-length-36420-cov-19.592355_pt1 | contig 36420 bp, 36 predicted proteins | sample MGYA00520619_ERZ1035025 | MGnify/ENA primary metagenome ERZ1035025 (study PRJEB33766, sample SAMN09781742) | gut metagenome | biome: gut microbiome | host: Homo sapiens | place: Madagascar | study: EMG produced TPA metagenomics assembly of the PRJNA485056 data...
GTTGGTTAATGACTGTTGAATACAAACCCCATTCAAAAGGATTTTACCACGCTTACTCTTTAAAGTCATTAACTCGTTTACGCGATAAACTTATCCGACAGCGTTCTTTCTATCTTGTTAAAATCACAAATGTGTTAGATCATACATTCCCTGAGTTTAAACCATTCTTTAATGAACGCTTATCCAAAACTGCTCTCTATCTGCTTGAGAAATATGGTTCTGCTGAAAAGATGGCTCGTATGAACTCAGCCTCTTATGAAAAGCTACGTTCCGTATCCCGGGGGAAGTTTTCACCACAGCAATTCCTACGACTAAAAGAACTTGCTGCCAATACTGTTGGTGTAAATAACTCTATTTTTGATGTAGAGCTGAACAGCCTTTTATCTTTATACAAATCTCTTGTAAAAGAGATTGATACCATTGAAAAAGAAATCAACAAACTAATTGAAGAAGTACATCCTCACTATATGTCAGTTCCTGGAATCGGACCATTATCAGCAGCTGTAATCTATTCTGAATACGGCGATATATCTAACTTCACTAATCCAGGACAAATGCTTGCATTTGCCGGAATAGAACCGGGAATCAACGAATCTGGTACTGAATCTCACGGAGGCAAGATGGTTAAGCGTGGATCATCCCAGCTCCGCTACACACTTATCAATTGGAATCTGTTATCTATCATCCCAATTGCTGACCTTATCTTGCAAATAGTTAGGAAGCTCTTTTATATCAATGCCTGTATCAATGATGAAAAGTCTTTGAAGATTAGCGTGCTTTCTCAAATCCGGAAGGCAATTAACATGCTTAAGGTCTTGAAGCTTTATGATTTCCAAATTTGTCAATTCTTCAATAAATGAAATGTCGCTCAACTTGTTGATTCTCCAGAGTTCTATTTCCTTTAAGTTCTTTAGATCTGCCAACTCATGCAAGTTGTTGTTTGAGTTCCAAAGAAGTGCCAACTTTTCCAAGTTCATCTTATACAAAAATGAAAAGTCTGTAAGCTTAATTCCTCTCAAGGACAATGACTTGAGTTTAGGAAGTTGACTAATGCTCTCAATATTTTTCTTGGCTTTCTTCCCAAGCCATAGTGTTTGCAAATTTTTGTATTTCAAAAGCCAGGTGCAGTCAAATTTGATTCCTGGTCCCATCGTATCAGCCATGATGGTAAGTTCTTCAAGTTCGTCTGAAAGATTTTGAATAAATTCATAATCCCTTAAGTCAAAACACTCTATATGCAATGACTTTAGGTTTAATTCTGCCAATACAGACAAATTGATTCTTTTAGGATTGTTTTTGAATTCAATGCCATCAATCTGTACTTTCTTCACATGAGGCATATCCATAAGGAAAGAGATATCAACTTCATCATTGTTCAGAAAATGAAAAAGACGGAAAGTAATATCTGGACGCTCCGAAAGTATCTGGTCTATTTTTCGATAAGCTTCATTAGGTAGATAACCAGATATCTGAATCCATTTTAGTTTCTTATTGTTAACTATCTCATTTAGAGTTTGTTCATCAATATCTTCATAACCAAGATGACTTAAAACCCCTTTCGACCAAGGTTTGTTCGCTATATGAATATGTCTGTCAAAGCATATATGAGCCCCCATAATCGTCTCCTTTCCTCGTATCTACAGAACGTAAAATTCAAATTCGTCTCTCGGTTAAACACACCAGCTTACTGGAATTTTGTATTATGTGTAAATTTGAATTGTCTGGTCATCTTATTCAACTGACAACCAGACAATTCTATTAAAAGTCTGTTAAAAACATTTTTGCAATACTGCTTAGACCAAAGCTATCAGCAACATTTTCTAAACCTAATTTGATTTCATCTCTGCTGAAGTTATTTACTTCTAAAAAATCGTCTGTTTTGTCATTCAAATAGGAATAAAATAATAGTGCAATTTCTAAACTATTCACATCTGTATTACTGGTCAAATCATATAATCTATTTTCAGCTTCATTGATTTCTCCAGCGACAACCATGTCTAACAGATTTTCCAATGTTTCCTGTTCTTCTTTATTTTCCAACAATTCTACTGTTGGGGACTCCGTATCAATGTTGAATAATAGTTTTAAAATAGCTCGCACCATTTCTTTAATGAGTCTCATTACATAATCTTGCTCAAACACAATTATTCTCCTTTCTGCTTTCTATTTGCAGAAAGGATTTAATCGTCCATGCGAACCTTTAATGTAACTATGGTATCTCCTCGTGGTAGTTGGATTAAATTAGCACAAAAGCTGATGCATACAACCGTTATCAGAATTTCAAACCAAATATTGAGAATGTTTATGCTTTTTACAGTTTGGACTTTTTTATGGTCTACGTCTTCGATACTGACAATTTCTTGTTCTTTATCTTCGACCACTACATATGTGGTTACCTCACCAAATAAGCCATGAACATTTATTATTCCACAAGGAAGTATTGCAACAGATACGGATATTGTAAAAAGCACAAAGAATAATCGGATTATCCAATACTTTTTCTTGTCCATAATACCTCCATAAAATTCCGACTCTAATGTCTCTATGATACAATAATGATACCATCATGAAAAATAAAAATAGTTCGTAAAATACATATTATACGAACTGCTTGTATTTTTGGTCAGTTTTGCGAACTTGAAGCTAACAACATCTTTTCAAGACTATAATACCGCCATCATCAGCAATCATAAAATAATCGCCATTATAACTAAATCCGCAAATATAAAGACCATAACTTTCAAATATTTTTGTTTTCTTATTTTGATTGGAAATAAAAGTTACAGTTCTAATATATTGCGTTGTTTCTTGTATAATAATCTGTTCTCCTTGATTTGTTACCTCTGGAAATTTTCCACCGTACTGTCCTGATATTAAGATTGCTTCACTCGGTAACTTATCACAAAATGCAATAAGTTCTTCTTCATCATAATCAGCTATACAATTTTCAAACTTTCCATTATCACAATCTAAAATAGTAGTTTTTTGTGAAGAAATAATAATCAGTTTATTAGGATTTTCTTTAGAGAAGCCTGCCCATTCAAACCCTCCAACAGAAAAACTTGTTACAAATTTCCAATCATCAATATTTTTACAAGCGTTGATACTTTCATCAAAAGTCATTAACATAAAATATCATGCCCTTTCTGCCTAATTGAAGTTATCGACACCACCATGTTGAAACATCGCAGGTTGTTTCGTAGTCAATCATGTGGTTTTGAATGTTCCATATCCAAAAAACAAATATGTCAATATATTCCCTGTCTCTGTCAAACAAACGAAGTATATAATCGCCATTATCCACTTCAATATTATAAAAAGAGAAGTGGTCCTCTGAATAATCCCCCAGATCTTTTACATCTTCATTCGGGTTCGGAAAACTTACTGCTAATGTATAATCTTTTTCGGTTAGGCCGTATGTAAATAATCTTTCATCACTACCTCTAAATTCAAGTTCTACCGATGTATTTATATAGTAATTTCTTTTTATTTCAAGATTTTTTGTATATATTCTAAGCGTTTTACCTTCACACATTGAAGAAGGAACTATTTTTTCTTTCCGGCTATCGTTATCTATGTATACGCGCGGAGTTTTTTCAGGCGATTCCATAATATCGAAAATAACTGCATTACCTTCTTCGTCTGAAACTGAAAAATCACAATAAGGTGTGGGTAATAATGTAACATTCTTTTCAAGAGTATTTAAATCCAATATAATTTCCCCTTCAATATCAATTTTCTACTTTGCTCATCCGGTCTGCAAACTTGAATTTAATCCCACCAACAATAATAAACAAAACAATCATCGCCAAATAGCTTTACACTTGGAATTAGTTTACCATTATTATCTCTTTGAAAAGTGGGTTGCGAAAAATCTGTTTCTTCTCTAATATCGCTTGGAAATATATCTTTCGGTTCATTAAAAATTTGTTTTATCTCATAAAGAGATAATTTGCTGAAAATAATCAAGGTGTCAGCAATAATATACTGCTCATTATTATCTTCTTCCAATCCATAGACTTGTACAAAAATTTTTGCGGTTTCATCTATGCTAAGTAATTTTTCAATCAAAGTAATGTATTCTTGTTTCCCTTCAAGATGTTCACATGAGAAATCTGTAAAATCATCCGTTGGGGCTAAGAAATCCTTGTATGAAAACCAATAATTATTTGTATAATTTCTATTCGATTCATCAATTTTCAGCAATGTTAAAATTGTGCCCTTTTGTTGGTTATTCATGTTATTTCCCTCTTAAAAATTACCGAGTTTTCTATTTCTCTACAACTTCCGATTGAACAACTTCATTAATATCATCATTCTACCATAATTACATTACAATCCTACTTCATTCTATCAAAATTTATTTACAGAAGTTATAATTAATTTACTTTGAGAATGCAGATTAATTTTTGCTATTCCCTCATAGGTATCCATCCCCTAACCGTGAGTTCCATAACGTAAATTGGGCAGATATAAGTGTCCTCTCGCAAGTCGTGATTTTATAGGTTTATGAAAAGAAAAACGGTGCAGACGAAATATGATGTTCCTGTTCGCCGGGCATTCCGATAAGCCTCTGAAGAGTCTTATCTCCATGGCTCACAAAGGAAATCATATTTGTCTGTACCGTTTTTCTTTCATTTACATTATGGATGACTTGTGAGAGAACGCTTATACATGCCCAATTTACGCTGTGAAGCGCACCATAGAATCTGCAATTTACGTTATGGAACTCACGGTTATGGGATGAGTGCCTATAAAAGAGGTAGAATAAGCTGCTTTGACTTCATAAATATTGTTTCTACAATAATCACAATCACATAAATCTTCACTTCTTATTTGATTGTAATATGATTTAGCTTTCTCAACATCCAAAGTGTTTACCTCCTCAAATTAAAGTCTCTTACACACGCAGTTCCGCCAGTTTGGTGAATAAGCTGTGAATGGAGCATCAAAATTTGCTCTTTACTCAACCTTTTCATTTAGCAAGCACCTCATAAGCTTCTTTATTCTGTTCAAGTAATCTCTTCGAAATTTCAAGCACTTACATACTGGAAGTTACTTTTTTCTTTTCGCAAACTTATCAATAACATTGTCTGCCCAAAAAGTAAAAAAGAAATCTGCAATTTCAGCAAATAGATTAATAATAAAATCAAACATATAAGTTTCCTCCAACTTCCTATTGAACAACTTCATTAATATCATTATTCTACCATAATTACACTTACAATCCTACTTCATTCTATTAAAATTGCTTTACAGAAGTTATAATTAATTTACTTTGAGAATGCAGATTGATTTTTGCCATTCCCTCATAGGCGTCCATCCCCTAACCGTGAGTTCCATAACGTAAATTGCAGATTCTGTGGTGCAATCCATAACGTAAATTGGGCAAATACAAGCGTCCTCTCACAAGTCATTCACAACGTAAATGAAAGAAAAACGGTGCAGACAAATATGATTTCCTTCGTGAGCCATGGAGCTGGGATTCTAAAAATTTTGTGAAGCTTCTGCTTTACAAAATTTTTGCTCAGAAGCCCAGCGGAATGCCCGGCGAACAGGAACATCATATTTCGTCTGTACCGTTTTTCTTTTTCATTAACATATAAAATTCCGACTTGTGAGAGGACGCTTATATCTGCCCTTCACACCCTGTAAAAGCACCACGGAATCTGCAACACTACGCCAATCAAACTCCGGTTATGCTTCCAGTTTCAAAATATAAATGCAGTTCGGTTTGTCAACCTTGATCGGTTTTCCTTCCCAGATAGAGTATTTCTTCTCGTAGTCCACTGCATAAAATGCAATATCATTGGATGCATTATTCAGAGTCAGATAATGTTTTTCATCCGGGAAGATTGCAAGCATCTTAGGGAAATCGCTGCAGACTCTCGTCTGGAATGTGACGGAAAGAGTTCCCTCTTTTGGATCGATCGCATAGCAGATAACAGAGTTTACACCGGAATTACTTACATATAAATACTTTCCGCTCCTGGAAACTTCCATACCGGATGCTGCGCAGACATCATCATCTTTTGGTCCCATTGTGGTGATCGTCTGGATTTTTTCGAATACAGGCATATCATCTATGACCTTATAACTGTACACTTCTACCTGATTCAGCAATTCATACAGAATATATGCAAATTTGCCGTCTCTGGAGAAACGGATCATACGAGGAGCTGACTCCAGTGGTCCACGGATAATATCAACCAGCTCTAATTTTCCGTATTCATAATCGACACGGTAAATTTTTACCTGATCCAGTCCGTTATCAACTGCACAGAGGAACTTCTGATCCGGTGTCAATTTTACACAGTCTACATGTGGAATAAAATTACGCTGTGCAATACTTCTTCCCATTCCCTTGTGGAAAATACCATCTGCGATATCGCCAATGCTTCCATCTTCATTCAAATGCATCATCGTAACACGTCCATCATGATGTCCGCCTACAAAAAGATAACGGTTCTCATCATCCACTTCGACATAACAGCCTCTCATACCACCAATCCACTGTTCGTTGATTGGTTCAAGATCTCCGTCTTTTAAAACTTTGAAAGCTTCCACACCTTCATCTGCAATAGAATAAAGGAATTTTCTGTTCTTGGATACAACAAGATCAGATGGATTATTGATTGGAACGACTTTGCGTTCCGTCATATATCCTTTCGTTACATCAACATCATAAATATGAATTCCTACACTGTTCTCATGGGTATAGGTGCCCACATATGCTACATATTTTTCCTGTGCCATACTCGTAACCATTCCTTTCCAGTCCGTTTATTGTGATTCAGCTCCATATAAACTGCTGAACTGTCACTCTCGTCTACTCTTTTCTGCGTAAAATATCATACATTTCCAATGGATGTCCCAGATCAATATATAATACCTGCTTTGGATGCGGCGCAGATTCCATATCATTGCCTTCCTCATCCACGATGCGCTTTACCGTAACTTCAATATTCTCTCCATCCGGCTTCATCACTTCAATCTGCTCACCAACGGAAAACTTATTACGCTGTTCAATACGATATAGCCCTTCTTCATTTGTTTCGCCCACAATACCGAGGTATGTGTATTCTTTCAAATAAGTATTGTTATCGTAAATCTGCGCTTCATCCGATGGCTTTCCATAAAAGAAACCGGTGGTAAACTGGCGGTAAGTGCAGTTTGAGATCTGATCTAAATACCATGGCATATTTTGCTGATAAAGCTCCGGTGATTTCTTATAATCATCGATTGCCTTACGATATGTTCTTGCCACAGTCGCAACATAGAGTGCTGTCTTCATTCTACCCTCTATTTTAAAACTGTCAATACCTGCATCAAAAAGATCTGGAATATGTTCGATCATGCAGAGATCTTTTGAGTTAAAAATATAGGTTCCACGCTCATTTTCATATACCGGCATATATTCATTTGGTCTGGTCTCTTCCACGATGGAATACTTCCATCTGCATGGATGGGTACATGCTCCCTGATTTGCATCTCTTCCGGTAAAATAATTGGAGAGCAGACAGCGTCCTGAATAGGAAATACACATTGCACCATGCACAAACGTCTCGATTTCAAGATCATCCGGAATATGTTCCCGGATCTCTTTGATCTCCACAATTGATAACTCTCTTGCAGAGACGACACGTTTTGCTCCAAGTCCATACCAGAACAGATAAGTTGCATAGTTTGTGTTATTCGCCTGTGTGCTGACATGACGCTCAATCTCAGGACAGACCTCTTTTGCGATCTGAAATACACCAGGATCCGCAATGATCAGTGCATCCGGCTTTATTTCTTTTAACTCTTTGAAATATTCCCGCACACCTTCAAGATCATCGTTATGTGCCAGAATATTTGCTGTGACATAAACTTTCACATCATGCGCATGTGCAAATTCAATTCCCTCTTTCATTTCTTCCATGGAAAAATTCTTTGCTTTTGCACGCAGTCCAAATGCCTCGCCACCAATATATACTGCATCTGCGCCGTAAATAACAGCTATTTTTAATACTTCAAGGCTGCTTGCCGGTATTAAAAGTTCCGGTCTTCTCATTCCTTTTGTATCCTTCCTTTCCTATTTCTTCACACTCACGGTAATTCCATCTCCGATCGGTAACACCGAAGTTACCAGCTCATCGGAATGTGTCAGTTCGTACAGATATGCCCGCATTCTCTTATAAATCGTACGGTTTCTTCTCGTCACAATAAAATGGGATTCGATAATATCTCCGTCCTGCAAAACATTGTCTGATACCAGAATTCCTTCCGGTTTTAACAATCTTAAGATTTCCGGCATAAAATGGATATACTGCCCTTTTGCGGCATCCATAAAAATAAAATCAAACGGTTCCCGCAATTCTTTTAAGATATCTGCTGCATCCCCCTCTAAGAGGGTGATCTGTTTTTCTTTTCCTGCCCGCACAAAATTTTCTTTTGCAATGGGAATTCTTTTTTCATAATTTTCAATTGTGGTGATTTCACATGGGATTGGATTGTATTCAGCCATTAAAATTGCTGAAAATCCAACTGCTGTTCCAACTTCAAGGATTCTTGCGGGTCTTTTTATCGATAAGATCAGTTTCAGAAAACTCTGCATTTCCTTGCGCACGATCGGCACATAGTTTTCCAGTGCCTCGCGTTCTATCTCATCTAAAATCTCTGTATTCCCGGTATCCAGGGAATTGATATATGTTACCAGTCTCTCGTCTACGATCACTTCTATTCCTCTCCTGTGACTGTATCTGCATCTTTCTGTGTATCGGTTGTCTCTTCAGTTGTCTCTTCGGTAGTGCCTGTGACCGTCTCCGTGTCGTCTGTAGAACTCTGCTCCGGTTCTGCTGCCATAAGCACCATCATATCTCTCGCTGTCATGGACGTATTCAATGTGTAGACACCGGAATGAAGCCTGCCGGAGTAAGCAGACACTTTTAACTGTACAAAAAAGAGCTTTGCATTCTCCACAAGACCTTTTTCTTTCAGTTCCTTTGCGATGTCCATGTCTGACATGTCGTCTGAGATCTGGACGATAACATCCCTGCCCGGCTCTGCATCGACAGGTGCCTCCGTAAATACACGATAGCCAAAATCATAGCAATATGTTCCAATTTTCACAAATCCGATCAATACAAGCAAAATGACAAGTATTGAAAAACTAATGCTGACAAAACGAAAAACTACTTTGTTCAAATTCATCTCTTCCCTCATGATTCCTCAAAGCCAACTTCAAATTCCAGTCCCTCAATCAAAGTCCAGTTGATCTGCTGCACAATTTTGCAGAGTGCATTTTCTGCTGCAAGATACTCTGACACCATAGGATTCTTCCGAAACTCCCGGTACTCATTCTCCATGCGGTCTGTCTCTTCATACAAATCCACGGTGCCCTGACTGTTCTGCAGCAAATAATTCTTCTTACGAAATTCTGTGATCTGGCTTTCCAGTTTTGGAAAGCCATGTACCTTTTCCTTAATTGCCTGATATCGGATGAATTCCTCACTGTTTCTGATCGCAGTCATTAATCCATCCATAGCATCTTCTATCTGACTCATATATGCTCCCAAGCTGTTTTTTCAAATGCTTTATACTTCCATAATAATCGGCATGATCATCGGACGTCTCTTTGTCTCTTTCCATACAAAATCACTGAGAGAGTCTTTGATCTCTGTCTTGATCTTGCCCCAGTCTGTGATGCCTTTATCCATGCAGTACTGCATTCTCTCATCCAGCACCTGCTTTGCTTCCTCCATGAGTGTCTCTGCACCGCGGACATAAACAAATCCACGGGATACGATATCAGGTCCTGCAAGCACCTGTCCGGAGCCACCTTCCAATGTCAATACAACAATGATAATGCCATCTTCTGCAAGATGCTGTCTGTCTCTTAATACGATATTACCGACATCTCCAACACCAAGTCCGTCTACCATGATCGCTCCGGTATGAACTTTTCCGGTCACTGCCGCACTCTCCTCGTCGAGTTCTAATACGTCGCCGGAAGATAAGATAAAGATATTGTCCTTGTCAATTCCAAGTTCCTCTGCCACTCTCGCCTGTGCGATCAGATGACGGTATTCTCCATGGACCGGGATCGCATATTTTGGTCTTACAAGAGAGTAGATCAACTTAATCTCCTCCTGACACGCATGACCTGATACATGCACATCCTGGAAAATAACCTTTGCCCCTTTCATGGACAGTTCATTGATAATATTGGAAACTGCCTTCTCATTTCCAGGGATCGGGTTGGAACTTAACACGATCGTATCGTTTGGTTTGATCGTCACTTTACGATGGATGCCGGATGCCATTCTCGACAGTGCCGCCATGGACTCACCCTGACTTCCGGTTGTAATAATGACAGTCTGTTCATCCGGATAATTTTTTAACTGTTCAATATCGATCAGTGTGTTATCCGGGATATTAATATATCCAAGTTCGCTTGCAGTGCCGATAATATTTACCATACTACGACCTTCCACGATCACTTTTCTTCCATTCTTATACGCTGCATTGATGATCTGCTGTACACGGTCTACATTCGATGCAAAAGTTGCAATAATGATCCTTGAATTCTTATTATCATCAAAAATGGCATCGATCGTTCTGCCAACAGTCTTCTCTGACATGGTAAATCCCGGTCTCTCTGCATTTGTACTGTCGCACATTAATGCAAGAACTCCTTTTTTACCAATCTCACCAAATCTCTGAAGATCAATTGCATCTCCAAATACCGGTGTGTAATCTACTTTAAAGTCTCCTGTATGCACAACAATTCCTGCCGGTGAATAAATGGCAAGTGCTGCAGCATCCTGGATACTGTGATTTGTCTTGATAAATTCCACACGGAAACAACCAAGGTTGATATGCTGTCCGTATTTTACAACTTTACGTTTTACTTTTGTGAGCATATTGTGCTCTTTTAATTTGTGTTCGATAATACCATTGGTAAGTTTTGTTGCATAAATCGGTGCATTTACCTCTTTTAATACATAAGGGATCGCACCGATATGGTCTTCATGACCATGTGTGATAAAAAATCCCTTTACCTTATCAATGTTGTCCTTCAAATAAGTGATATCCGGGATTACAAGATCGATTCCATACATGTCGTCTTCCGGGAATGACAATCCGCAATCCACAACAATGATACTGTCCTCATACTCAAAAGCTGTAATATTCATTCCAATCTGCTCTAATCCGCCAAGTGGAATGATCTTAAGTTTTGAGGAATGTTCATTCTGTTTCAAGTCTTTTCCTCCATCTTTATTTTTTCCGCTCTTTTTCACTTTTACAGTCTCTGCAGATGCACTTCTTGTTTTCTTCTCTGCTCTGGCTTTCTTTTCAGCCTTTCCGCCTTTTTCTTCTTTCTCTGCTGCTTCGTCTGTTTTCTTCTTTCTGGCTGTTGTATTCTTTCGTGCCGGTCTGCGCGCAGGTTTCTTCTCTGTCGCAGCACTTTCCATTGTCTCTGTTATCTCTTTACGATTCTCTTCCGCAGTAAGATTTTCTGTTATATTTTCCTGTTTCTTCAAAATTCCAATTCCATTTCTTAATTTACTAATATTCAATATCTGCATCGTCAATTAATTCCGCAAACACTTTACCAAGAGCTGCAATTTCTTTGTCATCTTCCACCATCTCGTAGACAACATCATCATTTTCATCTGCAATCTCTTTTAAAATATATGCGTCACTGTCTCCATCCTCTTCTTCTGTTACAAAAAGAAATTTTTTTCCATTGATCTGTGTCTCTTCCAACACATAAAATTCAATTTCCTCTTTTGTGTCCGGATCTGTAAAAATAACTTTTTCCATCTTTCTTCCTTTCTTATATTTTTCTAATCTGCTGCCGTCATTTGGATTACTTTCTATGGACCTTATTTTTCTTCCGGATGCATTGCGAGATAATCAAGATATCCCTGCAGAATAAAAACAGCAGCTATCTCGTCCACAAACTTCTTGCGGTCTTCCCTGCGGATTCCCGATTCCATCATATGCTTATCTGCTGATACGGTCGTCAGCCTCTCATCCCACAGAATCACATGAAGTCCGGTACGACGCTCCAGCATTTCTTTGAATTCTTTTGTTTTTTCGCAGCGCTCACCCTCTGTATTATTCATGTTCTTAGGATAACCTAAAACAATGCGCTCTACGTTATATTCTTTGATAATTTCCTCAATTCTTGCCAGAGACTGGCGCAGTTTATTAGGGGACTGTCTTCTGACAATCTCCAGTCCCTGCGCAGTAAATAAAAGCTCATCGCTGACTGCCACACCGACAGTCTTTGAGCCGTAATCTAAACCTAATATTCTCATTCAAAATCTCCATGCCTCTGTCCTTCATCCGGACAGACTTTTCCTGTAAGGCATATATTAATCTGTACTTATCCGTTTCTTCTTAAGTACATTAATTCCAATGATTATTCTTAATATATGCTTTCAATACCTCTTCTACTAATTCGTCACGCTCTACTTTCATGATCAGACTTCTTGCATTATTATGACTGGTGATATAAGTAGGATCACCTGACATAATATATCCAACAATCTGATTCAGTGGATTGTATCCTTTCTCGCTCAGTGCACGATACACAATTGCAAGTACATCCTTTACCTGCAGTTCCGGCTCCTTCTCCACTCTGAAATATTGCGTATTATTGATGTTCTGCATAATTGTCACGCCCTTATACTCTTCTTTACTCTATGGTAAGAAAGTAATCCTTCAGTTTATTCTAATATAGTTTGTCCTAAAATTCAACCATAAGATAGATATCATCTGTCAATCTGCCCCGGATCGTTCCTTTCACAAACTGATTCGAAAGGTCAGCTGCCGACTTCACAGCGATCTTTACATACTCTTTTGTGTATCCGGTAAAATATGTTTCACCTTCAAATTCATAAGCCTCTTCCATCAGAACTGTCACCTGTTTTCCGACATAGTATTCCCGGAATTCTTCAGACATTTTCTTCTCTAACGCCAGAAGGATATTGCTCCGCTCTTTTTTCACCGGTTCCGGAACCTGATGTTCCATCACAGCTGCCTTTGTTCCTTCTCTCTTAGAATATTGGAAGATATGCATTTCATAAAAATGAATACGCTTGAGATATTCTTTTGTAACCGCAAATTCTTCCTCTGTCTCTCCCGGAAAACCTACGATCACGTCTGTCGTGATGGCAGGATGGTCAAAATATTTTCTTAAGATCTGACAACCCTCTTCATATTCCCTTGTATCATATCTGCGGTTCATGCGCTGCAGTGTGGCATCGCATCCGCTCTGTAAGGAAAGATGGAAATGCGGACAGATTTTTGGCAGCCCTGCAAGTGCCGTCGCAAATCCATCCGTCACGATTCTTGGTTCTAAGCTTCCAAGCCTTATCCGCTCAATCCCATCGACATTATGCACTTCCCGGATCAGATGGAGCAGATCGTCGCCGGTATCCACACCGTAGGAACTTAAATGGATCCCCGTGAGTACGATTTCCTTAAATCCATGTTCCGCAAGGCGTTTCACTTCCCGGATCACATCTTCAGAATTTCTGCTCCGCACTCTTCCTCTTGCAAAAGGAATGATACAGTAGCTGCAGAACTGGTTGCACCCGTCCTGCACCTTGATAAAAGCTCTGGTGTGCTCTGCGGTGCGCTCTAAGAACATTTCCTCATATTCCTGCTTCTCATGATTGATATCGATCACATTCCCACACTTTCCGTGGTCATTTTCATATGCTTCGAGCATGGCAAGCAATTCATGTTTTTTGTTATTTCCGATCACGATATCCACCGTATCATCAAGCAGTGCCTCTGCCTCTTTTGTCTGCACATAACATCCGGCGCCTACAACGATTGCATCCGGGTTCATCTTTTTCGCCTTATGCAGCATCTGTCTCGACTTGCGGTCTGCCATATTGGTAACGGAACAGGTATTGACCACATAGACATCCGCATATTCTGTGAATGGGACAATCTCATAACCTGCATTTTCTAATATCTGCTGCATTGCCTCTGTTTCATATGCATTTACCTTGCATCCTAAATTGTGCAGTGCGGCTTTCTTATTTATTTTCATTCGATACTCCTATTTTGTGTTGACTTTTCCATAAAAAACCATTACTATAAAGTTAACTTTGATAGTTAATTAAGGAGGTTTTTTATCATGAAAACAGTACAGATTTCTTTAAACTCCATTGACAAAGTAAAATCTTTTGTTAATGCAATTACCCAGTTCGAATTTGATTTCGATTTAATCTCCGGAAGATATGTGATCGATGCAAAATCCATTATGGGTATTTTCAGTTTAGATTTATCCAAACCAATTGATTTAGCAATTCATGCTGAAAGCAATATGGATGAAATCATGGAAGTATTAAAACCATATTTAGTTTAATCCTTTCCGAAGATTTGAGCCACAGAAGACATGTTCTGTGGCTTTTTCTTTTTGCAGCAGACAGTTCCTTTTTCCGATACTGCCTGCTTTTTTTGTTTTATCCCTCAATGTGGATCACTTCTACCGTATCAATGGCTTCCTGCATTAATGCATCAATCTTTTCGCTTAACTTTCTCTCATCATTATGGATCACATTTAAGTTCGGTTTTGTCACCGGATGTTTTGCCACAAAAATGGTACAGCAGTCTTCGTATGGAAGAATGGATGTCTCATATGCATCGATTTTTTCAGAGATTGTGACGATCTCCTGCTTGTCAAATCCAATGAGCGGACGATAGACCGGCATCGTACATACCTCATTCGTTGCTGCAAGGGACTGCATCGTCTGGCTTGCCACCTGTCCGATACTCTCTCCGGTGATAAGACCGAGACATTTATTCTCTTTTGCAAAATGCTCTGCAAGTTTCATCATGTAACGGCGCATGATGATCGTCAATTCCTCATGTGGACACTGCTCGTAGATATAAAGCTGGATATCCGTAAAGTTCACAACGTGCAGATTGATCGGTCCTGAATATTTTGCAACAATTTTTGCAAGGTCAACAACTTTTTGTTTTGCACGCTCTGAAGTATATGGCGGCGCATGGAAATAAGTAGCATCGATCGTAACACCGCGTTTTGCGATCATATATCCAGCCACCGGACTGTCGATCCCGCCGGATAAAAGCAGCATTGCCCTGCCGTTCGTTCCTACCGGCATTCCACCCGGTCCCGGAATAATCGTTGAGTATACGTTAATTTTTGCACGGATTTCAATATTAAATACCACCTGTGGATGATGCACATCTACTTTTGTCTCCGGGTAAGCATCTAAAATCTTCTCGCCCATGGCTGCATTGATCTCCATAGACTCCATCGGATAATTCTTTCTCGCGCGGCGGGCATTTACTTTAAATGTAAAATGTTTGTCCGGGTACACCTTATCAATGTATGCAATGACTTCCTCTGCAAGTTTGTCAAATCCTTCGTCTTCCAATAATACAACCGGGCAGATCCCGACGATACCAAACACACATTTTAATGCTTCCACAACCTCATCATAATCATAGTCGCTCAACGTATCGACATAAATTCTTCCCTGCTCTTTCCGGACAAGAAATTCTCCTTCTGCCTTTTTCAATGCATGGTTGATCTGGCTTACCAGTGCATCTTCAAATAAATATCTGTTTTTTCCCTTGATCGCGATCTCCGCATATTTGATCAAAAATGATTTATACATGTTTTCTCCTTTTTCATGTCTTTTGTTAATTTTTCACAATTCAATTTACACTTTCATGAATTTCGCAATTGCCGGACTACTTTCTCGTATAACGTCGAAGCTTTGGCACAACCTCGCTCATGACTTCCAGGGCATAATCGATCTCTTCCTCTGTGGTATGCACGGAAAAGCTGAACCGGATCGTCGAATCCAGCAGATTATTCTTAAGTCCGATGCTTGTCAATGTATGGCTCACGGACGGTTTGTTCGAGGAACATGCACTTCCCGCTGACACATAAATTTTTCTGTCCTCTAATGTGTGGAGCATAACCTCACTGCGCACACCGTCAATGCTCACACTTACAATCTGTGGTGCGGAATCACGTCCTGTCTTTCCGTTGACAGACACACCTTCTATTTTTAAAACGCCTTCCACAAAACGCTGTTTGATCTGATAAAGATGGTCAATTTTTTCCTCAAAGTTTTCATAAATCTCTTCGGAAGCCTCACCTAGCGCAGCAACGCCCGGTACGTTCTCGGTTCCGGAGCGCATGCCCTTCTGCTGCCCGCCACCGTAAATCAGCGGTTTTACCTTCGTCTTATCTTTGATGAACAGAAATCCTGTTCCTTTGGGCGCATGGATTTTATGTCCGCTGACAGAAAGCATATCAATCCCCAGTTTTTTCGGAAAAATACGGTACTTTCCATATGCCTGGATCGCATCTACGTGTACCAATGTATTCGGATTTTTTTCTTTGATCACCTTGATTGCTTCTTCGATCGGTTCCACTGCTCCGATCTCATTGTTGACCATCATCATAGAGACAAGGATCGTATCCTCACATACCGCCTCCCGCAGTTCGTCGAGTGAAATGATACCATCTGCATCCACTTTCAGATAAGTCACGCGAAAGCCAAGTTCCTCTAAATATCCTGCGACTGCTGAAACAGACGCATGTTCTATTGATGTCGTGATAATATGATTTCCGGCTCTTTTATTTGCCAATGCTGCTCCGATCAGTGCGGTATTGTTTGATTCCGTTCCTCCGGATGTGAAAAGGATTTCTTTCTCATCCACCTTTAACGTCTTTGCGATCTTTTTCTTAGCCTCTTTGATATAGTTCTCTGCTTCCACACCTTTCATATGAAGTGAGGATGGATTTCCGTAATCTTCCATCAGAACTTTTACCATCAAATCTTTTGCACGTTCACTGCAACGGGTCGTTGCAGAATTATCCAAATAAACTTCTGTCAAATTTGTTTCCATAATTGTCCTTCTTTATATCTCTCAATCATCTGATAACTTTCGACTCACAAATTTCTATCATCAGACAACTTTTGCACTGTTATTCTATCATATCACTGCTCTCAAGCTGATAGCCCAAAATCGCAAGTGCTGCGATACCCGCTGTCTCCGTCCTTAAAATTCTTTTTCCAAGGGAGATTAGCTGCATCTCGTCCTGCACCAGCGCAATCTCTTCCGGCGCAAATCCGCCCTCCGGTCCGATAAACACTGCGATACTTTCGCCTTTTTTTATCTGTTCCATCGCAGCCTTCGTCCCTGCCATTCCATGCTCGTTTTCATAGGGAACCAGTTTCACATCCAGTTCCTTGGCATATGCCACAGCTTCTTTGTACGACATCGGCATCTTCACTTCCGGGATCAGACTTCTCTTTGACTGTTTTGCTGCGCTCTCTGCGATTGCCTGCCAGCGCGTCACCTTTGATTTTGCTTTTTTGTCATCTAACTTTACCACACAGTTTTTCATGGCAACCGGTATGACCTCATAAACGCCAAGTTCCACGGTTTTCTGAATGATCCATTCCATCTTGTCATTCTTCGGAAGCCCCTGAAACAGATAAATCCTGCATGGCAGTTCTGTGCTTTCCGCCTCTTTTTCCAGAATATCCGCACGCACAAAGCTTTCTGTAACATCAGATATACTACAAAAATAGTTTTGTCCGTTTCTGGTGCACACGCGGATTTTCTCTCCCGGTTTCATCCGCAGCACATTTTTAATATGGTTGACATCGCTGCCTTCAATTGTCACAAAATCTTCTGCTGCATTTTCATCTTCTATAAAAAACTGATACATGTCTTTTCCTAATTCTTTCTTGCTGTGATGTTCACCCACTCGCCCTGGTGATTGATCTCTACAACTTCCAGACCGGCTTTCTCGATTGCCTCTTTTACTGCATTCTCTTTAAAGTCGATGATTCCTGATGTGATAAAATATCCACCTTTTTTCAAACGCGCCGGAATCACCGGTGCCATTGGAATGATCACGTCTGCCAGAATGTTGGCAACGACGATATCAAATTCTTCTGTTCCAACTTTTTCCTGAAGTTCTGTATCATCGATCAGATTTCCAACATAAAATGTTCCCAGTTTCTGATCGAGATGATTTACTTCCATATTGTCGTGTGTGGAAGTCATGCAATCCGGATCAAGGTCTGTTCCGACTACCTCTGATGCCCCTAATTTTAGTGCCACAATCGATAAAATACCGCTTCCACAGCCAACATCGAGAACCTTTGGTGTCTTTACCTGCGGCGTATATGTTTCATTTCCACGAATATATTTCAGTAACTGCCGGATGCAGAGCTGTGTCGTCTCATGCTTGCCTGTTCCAAAAGAGACACCCGGATCGATCTCGATCAAAAACTTGTCCTTATCTTCTTCCTTCAATTCTTCCCAGGTTGGTTTAATCAGGATATCGTCAATATAGAAAGAGCTGAAAAACTTCTTCCAGTTGTTGATCCAGTCAAGATCCTCTGTCTGGTCGGATGTGATCTTTCCGGTTCCCATATCTACCACATTCCGCATCTCCTCGATGGTTGTCTTGACCTGTTTTAACAGTTCCGTGTCATCCTGTCCGTTGTCTTCCAGATAAAAACTGACATAACTGATTCCCTCATCCGGAGGAAGTTCCGGCAGAAAATCAATGAACATCTCTGCCTGATCTTCTTTTGTCAGCGGCACATTATCCTCAATCTGCACACCTTCAATGCCAAGATCCATAAGTGCAGAGCTTAAGTAATCTTCTGCCGCAGTCGTTGTCTCAATGGTATATTTATTCCATTTCATATTTTATATATGCTCCTTTTTACGTATTTTCCGTTCCGATCATAAAAAACCATTAGATATACTACCACAAAGCCATTCAGGTTGCAAACAATTCCTTTTACTGCTGTTCTTTTGCAAGCTTGTCCAAAACTTCATATAAAATCTGCGCATCGATCGGTTTTGCAATATGTCCGTTCATTCCCGCATTTAAGGCTGCACTGACATCCTCCTCAAAAGAATTTGCAGTCATGGCATAAATTGCGATTGTTCCGGCATCCTCTCTCTCTGACTTCCGGATTGTGCGTGCCGCTTCATAACCATTCATCACCGGCATGTGGATATCCATAAGAATTGCCATGTAAGTACCTGGCTTTGCCTTCTCAAACAGCTCGACGGCTTCCTTGCCGTTATGTGCACAATCCACATCCATATGTACCATTGCAAGCAGTTCTGTTGCCACCTCTTCATTAAATGCGGTGTCTTCCGCAAGCAATACTTTTTTCCCGGTAAAATCATATACCGCCTGTTCTTCCTGTACCACGGACAAATCGTTTTCCACCGACTGCTCCGTTATTTCCGGTTCTGCAGCCTGTTCAAATTCAAATGGAATAGACACAACAAATGTCGTTCCCTCTCCTTTTTTCGATTTCACGGAAATGGAGCCTGACATCAGTTCCACGAAATTTTTTGCAATGGACAGCCCCAGTCCGCTTCCTCCGTGTTTCTGCGCAGTTGTCGCACTCTCCTGCTCGAATGGCTGGAACAGCCGCGTCTGCATCTCCTCCGACATGCCCTCCCCGGTATCTTCCACAAGGAAATTAAAGTATGCTTTCTCCTCCTTCACATAGAGTTCCTTCACTTTGATCGTGATTTTCCCGCCGGACGGCGTAAATTTGTAAGCATTGGAAACAAGGTTCAGCAAAATCTGGTTCACACGAAGTCCATCCCCGATCAGATGTGTATGCGCCACCTCTTCGTCCTGCACCTCAAACGCTATCCCTTTCTGCCTGCACTGTGGTTCATAAATCGTGCAGACCGACATTAAGATCTCATGAAGATCAAACGGTTCCTTTGCAATTTTCATCTTCTTATTCTCGATAGACGACATATCTAAAATATCATTGATAATATTTAACAGCACCTTGGACGACACATCGATTTTATCGAGATAGTCCTCTATCTTCTTCGGATCTTCCTCATAGTGCTTTGCGATCTCCGTCAGTCCTACGATCGCATTCATCGGTGTCCGTATCTCGTGGCTCATCCTTGCAAGGAAATCACTCTTTGCCTGATTTGCCCGGTTTGCCTGATCGACTGCTTCTAAAAGCTGTTCATTCTTCTCCGCAATCTTTAAATAGCTTTTTCGTCTCGCCTCCTGCCAGAAAATCATAAACAGAATACTCGCCACCAGCAAAATAAAGATGACAATAAGCGGATAGCGGAACTTATACAGCACATCCGTCCAGGTAAGCTGATACCCATTCGCCACTGTATGGCTGATCGTGATCTGGGATACTTCCTGAGAGGAAATCTGCGCAATGCATTTATTGATAATGCTCATCAGGATTTTATTTTCATCACTGTTTTTCCCAACGATTCCCATCGGTTCTTCTGTAGACAGGTTAGGCAATACCGTCAATCCCTCATACCGCGGTTTCTGCAGCAGCGGTGTCACCACGTTGACATTCTGTGCCATAAAGTCGCACTCTCCGCTGTTCAGAAGTTCCATACATTCCTCTGTCGTAGTGCATTTTACAATCTCAAACTCCGGATAATTTGCCTGAATATAATTTTCCAGTGCTGCATAACTCTTCGGGATCGCAAGAATATACTTATTCTCTGCATCTCCGGGTGTATAGCTCATCCCCCGTCTGCAGATAAGCGCCACTTCCCCTGTGTATATGACATCTGATACCAGATAATCAGCTTTTGTGAATGCAGGATTTTCAACTACGACACCGGCTGCCAGATCTTCCGGATGTTTCTCCAGATAATCTACCACACGCTGACCGCTTTCCAGCATCGTGTACTGCAGATTCAGTCCACTGCTCTCCCGGATCAGGCTCACAAGATCAACAATGATCCCTTCGATTTCTCCGTCGTCATTTTCCATTGAAAACGGTGGTCTATTATTGATAAACGCCATATTCACCTGTTTTTGTGCCCTAATATATTCAATTTCTTCTCTTGTAAATGCAAGCCCCATGGCAGAAGTATCCCCATAATACTTCTGGTACAGTTCACTTAAAAATGTCGGATAATCCGCTGTGATCTCTCCAAGCGCATAATCGGCATCCTCCATTACCTTTTGCTTCTGCTTTCCTGCCATCAGATAAAATGGCTGCGCTCCAAACCGGCAGATAATCTTATAATCGGTCATCCCGACAAGCGATCCCTGTACGACTGCATCCACAGCACCTTCCTCCAATGCCTGAAAACATTCTTCTGTCGTCATGTATTCTTTCAACTCAAACGAAAAATCTTTCTTTTTGGCATATTCTTTCAGATCATCATTCTGAAAACTTTCCTTCAGTCCAGCCACCCGGATGCCGTTAAAAGCCTCAAAATCATTGTAATAATACCTGTCATCATCCATTCTTGCATAAAGAACACAGGCTTCTGTTCCCGCCCAGTACTTCGAAAGCAGGAATCTCTCCTCACGTTCCGGTGTTCTCTGCGCCTGACAGATCATATCAATCTCACCTGACTCCAGTTTTTTCAGGACATTGTCCCATGTGTCATACACATATTCGTACTTCCATCCTGTATACTCAGCGATCTTATCCAGCAATTCCACGCCATATCCTGTATACTCCCCATTTTCGTCCAGATCGATAAACCCGCCATAATCAATATATCCAATACGGATTGTTTCCCCAGAATCATTATTTTTTCCATATACCACAAATGGTATTGCACTGAAAAATGCCATCACAAAAATGATGATTCCATGTCTGATCTTCTTCCATTCCTTTTTCCCCATCGTTTTCTCCCTGTCTGATGTTCCATCGTTTTTTTATCGTTTCCGTACCTGTGTCTTAGATTCTATATCGATTATAGCGAATTATACACCAGAAATAAAGCAAAAGAAAAAAGGCTGCCGCACAGCCTTTTTCTTTCATGATCATAATACTTTTGATAAAAATTCCTGCAATCTTGGACTCTGTGGATGTTCAAAGATCTCCTGCGGTGTGTTTTCTTCCTGAATGACACCGTCATTGATAAACATGACACGGTTTGCAACCTCTCTTGCAAATCCCATTTCATGTGTTACAACCACCATGGTCATACCGTCCTCTGCAAGTTCTTTCATAACGCTTAAAACCTCGCCGACCATCTCAGGGTCCAATGCCGAAGTCGGCTCATCAAACAAAATAATATCCGGGTTCATGGCAAGCGAACGGACAATGGCAATTCTCTGTTTCTGTCCACCCGAAAGCTGGCTTGGATAGGCATCCGCCTTATCAGACAGACCGATTCTTTTCAAAAGTTCCATCGCTTTTTTCTCTGCCTCTTCCCTGGTCATTTTGTTGAGTTTTACCGGGGCAAGCATAATGTTTTCCTTGATAGTCATGTTGGGAAACAGATTAAACTGCTGGAACACCATTCCGATTTTTTCCCGTACATGGTTAATGTCCACCGACTTATCCGTCATATCCGTCCCCTCAAACAGAACGTGTCCGCTCGTTGGGATCTCCAACAGGTTTAAGGATCGCAGAAATGTGGATTTTCCACAGCCGGAAGGTCCGATCAATGCAAGGACATCCCCTTTTCTGATAGTCGTGGAGATTCCTTTTAATACTTCATGATCCCCAAAAGATTTGCAGAGATTCCTGATCTCTAAGATCACCTCTGCAGAATTGGTTGTATTTGTATTATCGCTCATTGTTTCTCAACTTCCTTTCTAAGACACCGACAGCTTTGCTAAGTCCGACTACCATCAGAAGATAAATGACTGCAACTGCGATCAACGGCATAAATGCCTCATATGTAACGCTTCGGATAATGTCTCCACCTTTTGTCAGATCCATCAGACCGATGTAACCACTGATGGACGTCTCTTTCAATAAACTGATAAACTCGTTACACAGTGCAGGGAGAATATTCTTTACTGCCTGTGGCAGGATGATAGTGGTCATCGTCTGTCTGTAATTAAGACCTAAGCTTCGTCCTGCCTCGAACTGTCCAATATCCACTGCCATAATTCCGGAACGCACGATCTCTGCCACATAAGCAGCTGAGTTCAAACCAAATGCGATCACTGCTACCACGATTTTCCCCGTGTTGATACTCTGGAAAATAACATAATAGATAATCAATAACTGGATCATGACCGGTGTACCGCGGATGATCGTCAAATATGCTTTACAGACTGCATTCAGAATACCAAGCCCGCCATTTCTGTCATGGCTGGTTCTGACAATGGCAATTAAAAATCCTAAGACAATACCGATCATCACCGCAAAAATTGTAATGATCAATGTATTTCCAAGACCTTTTAACATATATGCATAGCGGTTATCCTGAATAAAGTTCTGGTAAAATTTTTCGCCAAACGAACTCTTTGCTGTCACTGCATTCCCATCACGTACAATGATCACCTGCTTGGAAGTTGCATATGTATCTGTAAAGTTGACATTCTTCTTTCGTTCTTCTGTCACGGTAAATCCTGCAGCGCCCACATCTATCTTTCCCGTAGACACAGCCGGGATAATAGAATCAAATGCCATATCTTCAATCTTCAATTCCATACCGAGCTTATCTGCGATCGCCTGCATGATATCCGCATCTATACCGACGATTTCATTATTCTCATAATACTCATATGGCGGGAACTCAGCATTTGTTCCCATCGTCAGTGTTCCATTCCCACGGGACACATCCTGTGGTTCGTATGGATAATTTCCTTTTTCCGCATCTGTTCCAATATAATTTTTTGTAATCCGGTCAAGCGTTCCCTCGCTTCTTAATTCCTCTAATGCCGTATTGACCTTTTCCAGCAGATCATCGTTTCCCTTTGCGATAACGATCGCATATTCTTCCAGCGTAAATTCTTCATCGAGAATTTTAAGTCCCGGATTCTCCTCCACAAATGCGAGCGCCGGCTGTTCATCGATCACAACGCAGTCAATCTTTCCCTGTTTTAATGCCTGGACTGCATCTGCGCCCTTGTTGTAACGCTCTATCGTTGTTCCTGATCCGTCATTTTCATAATCGGAAACATAAATATCACCGGTTGTTCCAAGCTGGACACCAATCTTTTTTCCAACGATATCATCCACTCCGCTGATTGCACCGGCTGTTTCCGTGGATGCTGCTTCCTGATCATCCTTCTGCTTTGTGCCGCATCCAGCAATTCCTGTCAGCACAAATGTCAGAACGAAAAGCCAAAGCAGCAGTTTTTTACTTTTTTTCTTCATCATAAATATCCGCTCCTCTTTTTTTCTGATTGTCTGCATAAATATACATTATTTTTCATTGAAATACAAGTATTTTGGACTCAATTGTTAAGATTCCCTTTCCGATTTATCAGGGAACTGATTTTTTTCTTATATTATTATGTAACATTGTGGCTTTTTTCCTTGACTGTCCCGCAAAATTACATTAAAGTTTGTTTTAGAAAACACAAAGGAGATTTTATCTATGGAAAAAATTGCAAGCTTTACAATAGACCATATCAAATTAGAACCCGGCGTTTATGTATCCCGCAAAGATACCGTCGGTGCAGAAGTGATCACCACATTTGATCTGCGCATGACTTCCCCAAACGATGAGCCGGTCATGAATACCGCCGAGATGCATACGATCGAACACCTTGCAGCAACATTTTTAAGAAACCATGCTGTTTACGGTTCCAAAACTATTTATTTTGGTCCGATGGGATGCCGCACCGGATTTTATCTGCTTCTCGCAGGTGATTATGAATCAAAGGACATTGTTGGCCTGATGATCGAAATGTTTGAGTTTATCCGCGATTTTAAGGGCGATGTTCCTGGCGCAAGTCCAAAAGACTGTGGCAATTATCTGGATATGAACCTTGGTATGGCAAATTATCTTGCCAACCGCTATCTCGAAAACACACTCTACCATATTGATGAAAAACATCTGGTGTATCCGGAATAGAGTTTTCAAAACAGATATTGTATTTTCTATTGTTATAATAATAAACCCGGTGTAATCTCTCAGCAGAGATCTTACACCGGGTTTCTATTATCTGTTCATTTTACGAAAATGATCCATTTCATCTTTAGAATCTGTTTTAGATATCATCAAAGGATTCTTTTAATTTATCCATGAATCCCTTTTTCTTCTTACCCTTTTCCTGGGTGCCGTTACCACCGGCGTTGCTTCGGTTTAAGGACGCACCTGTCAGTTCATCAAAATGACGTAACGCCTCTTTCGCCTCATTATTAAGACCTGTCGGTGTCTGGACAACCAGAGTTACATACTGGTCACCACGAACCTCTTTATTTCTCAGGGATGGAACTCCCTTTCCTTTCAGACGGATCTTGGTATCGGTCTGTGTACCTGGTTTTACTTCATAAAGCACATCTCCGTCAACGGTATTGATACGGATCTCGCCTCCCAATGCAGCCTGCGCAAACGTAACCGGAGCTGTGGAATAAATATTCATATCCTGACGCTGGAAGATCGGATGTCTGGATACAACTACTTCTACCAACAAATCTCCTCTTGGACCACCGTTGACACCCGGCTCTCCTTTTTCACGGATACGGACACTCTGTCCATTGTCGATACCGGCCGGAATCGTTACCTGGATTTTTCTCTTTCTTGCAATATATCCGGTACCACGGCAATCCGGACATTTGTCTTTGACTACTTTACCGGTACCATTACAATCCGGACAGGTCTGGACATTCTGCACCGTTCCAAAGAAAGACTGCTGTGTAAACACAACTTTTCCTTTACCACCGCACTTGGTACATGTTTCCGGGTTTGTTCCCGGTTTGGCACCTGTACCATGGCAGGTCGCACACTCATCCTTCAGAACCATTTCAATTTCTTTCTCACATCCAAAAACAGCCTCTTCAAATGTGATCCTTACACTGGTACGGAGATTGGCACCTTTCATCGGTCCGTCATTGCCTCTTCTTCTGGCGCCACCGCCACCGAAGAAGTCGCCGAAAATATCTCCAAAGATATCTCCCATATCCATGCCTGAAAAATCAAATCCGCCCGCACCGCCGCCTGTGCCATCGAATGCTGCATGACCAAACTGATCATACTGTTTACGCTTTTCTGCATCACTCAATACTGCATAAGCTTCCTGTGCTTCCTTGAACTTTTCTTCACATTCTTTATCACCCGGATGCATATCCGGATGGTACTTCTTGGCAAGAGTACGGAATGCCTTTTTTATATCAGCGTCACTGGCATTCTTCGGAACGCCAAGGACTTCATAATAATCTCTTTTCTCTGCCATAACGCTTAACTCCTTGTTATCATGTACAAATTTATCATACCGGCTATCTGTCTAAACCATGATTCAATTTCCGGTTTTCAAAAATTTTCAAATATTTTCCTCTTCTACCGCATATAGGGTTTCCGGAAAACCGGAAACCCCTTTTTATATGCTGATTATATTTTAGACCTCTTTGAAATCAGCGTCTACAACATCATCATCTGCTGCGCCGGCATTGTTTGTCTGTGCGCCGCCCATGTTTCCCATATCAGGACCTGCTCCCTGAGCACCCTGTGCTGCCTGTGTCTGCTCATACATCTTAGCAAATACTTTCTGTGCACTCTGTGTCAGTTTCTCCTGAGCTGCTTTTAATTCAGCAACATCTGCGTCTGTCATCTCTTCTGCATTCTGATGTGCGTCCAGGAAAGATTTTACTGCATTTAAGTCAGCTTCTACTTCAGCTTTATCATTTGCATCAAGGTTTGCTCCAACCTGATCCAATGCCTGCTGTGTCTGGAATACGAAGGAATCTGCATCGTTTCTTGCATCGATTGCTTCTTTTCTCTTCTTATCCTGTGCTTCGAACTCAGCTGCTTCTTTTACAGCCTTATCGATCTCATCATCGGACATGTTAGATCCGGATGTGATTGTAATGTGCTGCTCTTTTCCTGTTCCTAAATCTTTTGCAGAAACGTTTACAATACCATTGGCATCGATATCAAATGTAACCTCGATCTGTGGAACACCACGACGTGCTGGTGGGATACCATCCAGACGGAACTGTCCAAGGGATTTGTTATCTCTTGCGAACTGTCTCTCACCCTGTACAACGTTGATATCAACGGCTGTCTGGTTATCTGCTGCTGTAGAGAAGATCTGGCTCTTCTTGGTAGGGATCGTTGTATTTCTCTCGATCAGTCTTGTAGCGATACCACCCATTGTCTCGATAGATAATGATAATGGTGTTACATCAAGAAGTAAGATTTCACCGGCACCGGCATCTCCTGCTAATTTACCACCCTGGATAGAAGCACCGATTGCTACACACTCATCCGGGTTTAAGGATTTGCTTGGCTCTTTGCCTGTCAACTGTCTTACTTTGTCCTGAACAGCCGGGATACGTGTAGAACCACCAACTAATAATACCTGACCAAGATCAGCGTTTGTAAGTCCTGCATCTTTCATGGCATTCTGAACCGGGATTGCAGTTCTCTCAACTAAGTCATGTGTTAATTCATCAAATTTTGCTCTTGTAAGGTTCATATCGAAATGTTTTGGACCTTCTGCTGTAGCTGTGATGAATGGTAAGTTGATATTTGTAGTTGTAGCAGAAGATAACTCTTTCTTAGCTTTCTCTGCTGCTTCTTTTAATCTCTGAAGTGCCATCTTATCTGTAGATAAATCAACACCTTCTGCTTTCTTGAATTCATCGATCATCCACTGTGTGATCTTGTTATCAAAATCATCACCACCAAGGTGTGTATCACCATTTGTAGCTAATACTTCAATAACTCCGTCACCGATCTCGATAATGGAAACATCAAATGTACCACCACCTAAATCGTATACCATGATCTTCTGTTCTTTCTCATTGTCAAGACCATAAGCTAAAGCTGCTGCTGTTGGCTCGTTGATGATACGTTTTACATCAAGTCCTGCGATCTTACCGGCATCTTTTGTTGCCTGACGCTGTGCATCATTGAAGTATGCAGGTACTGTGATAACAGCTTCTGAAACTTTCTCTCCTAAATATCCCTCTGCATCTGCTTTTAATTTCTGAAGGATCATTGCGGAGATCTGCTGTGGAGAATACTGTTTATCATCAATTGCTACTTTGTAATCAGATCCCATATGTCTCTTAATGGAAGAGATTGTTTTTTCTGCGTTTGTAACGGCCTGACGTTTTGCAGGTTCACCGACTAATCTCTCTCCTGTTTTTGTAAATGCTACGATAGATGGTGTTGTTCTTGCACCTTCCTGATTTGCGATAACGGTAGGTTTTCCACCTTCCATAACTGCTACACAGCTGTTTGTTGTTCCTAAGTCAATACCAATAATTTTACTCATAATAATTTCCTCCTTTAATTAGCTACCTTTACCATGCTGTGTCTTACCACAGCGTCTCTGTACATATAACCTTTCTGAAGTTCTTCCGCTACTATATTTTCGCCAAGCTCTTCATCTTCCACATGCATGACTGCATTATGGAAATTTGGATCAAATTCCTGTCCAACTGCCTCGATTGGTTTTACACCAGCCTCCTCTAATGTTGTAAGGAATTGTTTGTAAATCTTATCCATACCAACAACAAATGCATCTTCCTTTTTGTCTTCCGGTACAGCCGCAAGTCCGCGCTCGAAATTATCGATCACCGGAAGCACTTTCTCAACAATTGTTTTTGCTCCCATATCAAACATCTGTGATTTTTCTTTCTCAGTACGTTTGCGGAAATTCTCAAATTCTGCCATCTGGCGTCTCAGACGATCGGTAAGATCTTCAATCTGTTCATCTTTCTTATCTTTTTTCTTCTTGAAGAATCCCTTTTTATTGTCATCAGAATCCTCTTTGGAAGATCCTTCTGTCTCTTCCGCCGTTTCCTCTGTGTCTTTCTCTTCTGTCTCAGAAGCTGTATCCTCAGTCGTTTCAGCTTCTTTTACGGAATCTTCTGTCTGATCTGCCTGGGACTCTTTTTCTAAATCCTCTAAAACCTCTTCTAATACTTCCTCTTTCTTCGCTTCCTGCATTTCCCAGCCACCTTTCTATACTTCTCCTTTTGGCTTATCTAAGATGCCATCCAGAGATTTTTTCAATGTGTTCAGATTCGCCATTACTTTCTCATAATCCATCCGCTTCGGTCCGACAATTCCTATCGTTCCCCGAACACCTTCGCCCAATTCATAAGTTGCAGTCACAACACTGCAGTCCTTCATTGTCTGGATCGGGCTTTCATTCCCTATATAAACCTGAATTCCTGTATTCTCTTCATCCAACAGGTTTTCAGTTACAAGGCTTGCCAACTGCTGTTTTTCCTCAAATGTGGAGATCAGTTCACTTGCTTTCTCCGCTGAATCAGATAACTCCGGATATTTGAAAAGATTTGTCGTACCACTTGTATAAATCTTAATATCCTCATCCTGACCCATTGTCTCACCAAGTGTATCAAGTACGTTGCTGACGATATCGCTGTGGATACCTGCCTGCCCTTTCAGCTTGGCGATAGTCGCAAGATTGATCTCTTCTAATGCCAGACCATTCAGATTCGAATTCAGCAGGATATTCAACTTCAACATTGTCTCATTATCAAGCGGTTCTGATACCGGAATGATCTTATTCTTGACCATGTTGCCCTCTGTGACGATCACTGCAAGGATCTGTTCCTCATCCACATTAGAGAGCTGGATGAACTTCACTTTGTTCCGATGATAACTCGGTGCTGATACCATTGTTGCATAGTTGGTATTGGCTGCCAGAACTTTTGCAACCTTCTGCAGTACCTGTTCCATCTTCTCGGTGTGTTCGATGACAAACTGTTTCATGTCATCCACTTCCCGGTTCTTCTCTTCCATCAGATGATCTACATAGAAACGGTAACCTTTATCGGAAGGAATCCGTCCAGCCGAAGTATGCGGCTGTAAAATGTATCCTAACTCCTCAAGGTCTGCCATCTCATTCCGAATCGTTGCTGAACTTAAATTCAGGTCTGTATACTTTGAAATGGTTCTTGAACCAACCGGTTCACCTGTTTCCAGATAGTTGCGGATGATAGCATTTAAAATTTTCGTTTTACGTTCGTCTAATTCTAATTCTTCCATTCACTCACTCCTGCTTCTGGAAATATCATAATTGTCCAACAACGCTTGTCACTGAGCAATTATCTGTGTGTTTTTAGATTTGTTAGCACTCATTTGATTGGAGTGCTAATATCTATGTACCTAACATAGCACCATCCTATTTTTTTGTCAACAGTATTTCTGATGTTTTTTGAAGATTTTTTGTGAAAAAATTGTGTCCTGCCAGAGTTTAGCGGAGCAATATTTGTTTCCATCCAATGCTTAATAAATCCCGTGCTTCTTTTTTACAAAAAACAAGGTAGAACACTCTTTGAGTTTCGAGAGTATCCTACCCTGTTTTCTTTTTTATTTTGTAAGCTTATCGATCCATGCAAATAATTCTTCCAGATCGTAGTCCCCGCTGTGCGGTAATCCCCATGGCAGTGCAAAATCCACGTCATAACCTTTGTTCTTTAACATTGTTGCCAATATTACCGGAATCGCGATTGAAGTATCTCTGTCAAAAGCCCCATGGCGGATTCGCCAGTTTTTTGTTGTGTCACATTCTCCGATGAATTTTGTCGGATTCAGAAGCTTTATCATCTGATCGTCTGCTTTTATGCCATTTACTTTGGAATGTTTTTCTGCAAATTCTGTAAAATGTCTTGCCATCACTTCCTCATCACCGAATTCTTCATTTTCCGGACTTTCTAAGGAAAGTGCATCAAAAGCCGGTGTTGGTTTCATTCGAGTGATCTTCTTTACATATGCATCCGCATCGATCATTTTGACCTGATTTTCTTCGAATGTAATGTATTCCTGTTCCTCTATATCACTTCCAGGGACAGCCAGATCTGATAATCTTACTTTTGAATCATGCATTTCTTTTTCTTTTTTGGCAGATGCCGCTACGAAGTTCATGACATAATCCTTAAATGTTCCTTCGCCATTTTCCTCAAGTGTCAGTTCTTTTCCATTCTCATCCCTGATTCCGAGAGCATTCACGTATGCCGGAAATTCTGCTTTCAATTCTGCGGATAATTTCTTTTGTTCCTCGCTGAGTTCTCCAACAACAGGAATCATTTTCGGTCCTTCCGGGCTCATTTCAAACTTCATCATGTGAAAAATTGGTTCTTTCTGGAAAAGCCATTCATATGCAGCATCCGCATGCTCCAGATTATGGATCGGGCAATAACAGCTTGCCGCAAAAATATCATCTTTTTCCTCTGCCGCACCAATCGCTTTCAGATACGGCTCATATTCTTTTGCATTTCCGGTCGCACCGGCTAACGCTGATAATGCGCCTCCTGCCGATGTTCCATTTGTAATGATCTTCTCTACGTCTCCCGGTACTGTTTTTGCATTATGTCTCATATAGCGGATCGCCGCCTTCATATCTACAATTAATGCCGGAGCACGTCCACTTCGTTTTTCCTGATTTTGTGTATTCTCTTTTCCTGTGCCACCTACAAAAAATTCTTTGGACTGCATACCTGTATTGCGGCCTCTGATTCCTGCACACATAACCACATATCCGTGTAACAAAGCTTCGAATGCAGAATTTGGTTTGTGATTAAACTGGTCGATCCCCACTTCCATTGCAGGTCCTTCCATATAGCCACCTACTGTATTTGGTGCAAAAATCGGAGCTGTCTTTAATGAATATCCATTTATTGTTTTTCCATTATAATATTCCTCCGGTACGTAAATATTCAATGTCTGAACTTTACTTACAGGATTCGCACAATAAACAATATGTTCAAATGCCCTATATGTGATACTCCGGTTTCCCAGCTCGCAAGTTTTTATTTCATATCTTTCCGAATCAAATGTTAAATCGTACATAAACAACCTCATTTTCTAGTCTCTGTTATATTGATCTGCATATTTTTCAACATCAAGTAATAATACAATTACAAGAATAATAATTCCAAGGATCACACCCATCCATGTGTAATCAAATTTCACTGCATTAATGACAGCCTGTGTTGGTTCTGCTACCGGATTGTATCCGACTGCTGCAAGAATCCATCCTGTAAGTGCACTACCTACGCCAATTCCGATTTTAGATCCGATAGACTGTGCCGAAGAGATTAATCCTTCAGAACGGATGCCGAATTTCCAGTTTCCATACTCTACTACATCCGGAACAAGTGCAAACACTGCTGAAAGGATTGGTCCAACCCCCAATGAACGGATCACTGTTCCAACTACGATCATTGTCGTATTTTCCCCTGCAAGACCTGTAATTGCGAATCCGACAATAATTAAAACTGCTCCCATAAGAAGGAATGTTTTCTTGTTCCATTTTTTTGAAATCGCAGGCATAAGGAATAAAATAAAAATTCCCGGAAGCTGACCTGCTGTCATAAGTACTGACATAAACATTGGATTTTTAAGTACCATGTTACAATAGAAAATCTGTGCACCAATGGCATTTGCATTCATGATAAGGGAAAATGCTCCGAGTAATAGCAGTAACCAGAAGTATCTGTTTTTTAAAGTTGCCGGAAGCTGTTCGCTCATAGGCACACTTGCTCTTTGTCTTCCTTCTTCCATACTTTCCATTTCCTTATTCAGTAAACCGGAAATAAGAATCAGGACACATGCTGCACCGCCTAAAATCACACTGGATGTTTTCCATCCAAAATTGAGGACAAGAGGTGTGATCAGTGAACCGGCTAACAATCCGATAATGTTATTTCCCAACGCTGAAAACGTTGCAAGCATGGTAGACTCATTCTTATCATGTGTCATCAATGGTAACAGTGCTGTATTAGAAATACCATAAATGGTGTATACAATACAACTCATAAAAATATAAGTTATGTATGCATACGCTAATTTTCCTGCATCTCCAAATCCTGACGGAACATTCATAAGAAGAACAATTCCAAGAAGCGTAAGCGGTGCAGATGCGATCAGCCACGGTCTGGCTTTTCCCAATCTGCTGGATGTCTTATCAACAATTCCTCCCATTACAAGGTCTGTAACGCCATCAAAAATACGGCACACCAAGAACATGGTAGCAATTGCTCCTGCTCCGATCAGTACTGTGTCCGTATAATAATTCAACAGAAACGCTGCTGCGATCTGACTGAATATACATCCACCACCAGTTCCGATTCCATACGCCACTTTATTCAAAGTAGGCACTTTCTTTTTTGATTCCATATCAAAACCTCCCTGAGTTTTATTTATTTGATACATTTATTATATTGTGTGCTTCGTTGACAAACAATTCTGCTTCCTTTAAAATTAAGTCAGAATCTGACTTAAAAGAAATGGGGGATTAGCATGAATACAGAATATTTGAAAGAATTTGTCGTTCTTGCAGAAACAAAAAATTTCTGGGAAGCTTCTGATCGTCTGTATATGAACCAGTCGACCTTATCCAAACATATTAAAAGTCTGGAAAACGAGCTTGGTGTCGATCTGTTTTTACGCACTACCAGAAGGGTGGAACTTACGAATTACGGTCAGACCTTTTTACCTTATGCAAAATCAATTACTCATTTCGAGTTTGAAGGGATTTCTGCCATCCGAAGAATGCAGAATATTGAAAATGGTCTGCTGACGATCGGAACATTTCCATCTATGCCACAGTATCACATTACGCAGCTGCTCTCACAGTTTCAGACCAGCTATCCCGATGCAACGATACGTATCACGGAAGACGATCCTGTCAATCTTTTACATTACCTTGAAAACGAAAGCTGCGAGATCGTATTTCAGAGGGAGGACAAAGCGACTTTCGAGAAAAATTTTTTAAGCGATACAAGAATTACAAGAATTCCATATCAGAAAGACCGGCTGGTTGTCCTGATGCCGAATCATCATCCGTTGGCACATTCCGATTCTCTTACATTACAGCAGCTTAAGAATGAACGCTTCTGCTTTATCAAAGAAGGATCCCTTATGTACCAGATTGCCATGAATGCCTGCCAGAATGCCAATTTCGTGCCAAACATTGTATTTACAAGTCATCGTATTGATTCCATTCTGGACATGGTTACCAATCAGAACTGTATTGCTCTGCTTATGGATGCTCATCTGAAGTTTCCTGAAAACGGTCCAAGACAAACCGGTGAACCATGGCATATTGTTCCTGTTACTCCGATTATTTCCTCCCAGATTTCTATCTGTTACCGGAATGATAAGGTACTTTCCAAAAATGCACAGCTTTTCATAAAGCTCTGTAATGATAACCTTTTTTCTTAAATCGTAATTATATTTTTCTATAAAAACACCGGCTCTAAAAGTCAGATTTTTAAGTCTGACTTTTAGAGCCGGCATATTGTTCTAATCATTCTTTTTTTCCCGGAACAGGTACATACCATCCCATGCTTTCACATTATTCTGAATTTCCAGTTTTTCCAAAAGACGCTCAACGAAATTATTGGTCCATTCCTCTATCGTCTTATATCCCTGATAATAGCTTACCATAGGTGGAATGATCCGGACTCCTATCATAGCAAGCTCCTGCAGATTCCGTAAATGTATCGGACTAAGCGGCGACTCTCTTGCAACAAGAAACAGTGGACGCCCTTCCTTTAGCATCACATCTGCCGCCCGCAGAAGCAGATTGTCGCTATACCCACCAGCGATTCCTGCTGCTGTTTTCATGGAGCATGGCACAATGATCATCTCGTCTATCTGAAAACTTCCGGATGCCGGTCTTGCACCGATTTCTCTGATATCATAAACAATATCTGCCAGTGATTTCACCTGCTGTACCGAATACTCTGTTTCCTGCTCTATTGTAAGGCACGCACTGTCTGACAGGATAAGATGTGTCTCAACATCATAGCTTTCCTTTAACCGCTGTAACAAACGGATTGCGATCGGTGCTCCGGATGCACCGCTTATTCCAACTAAGATTTTTTTCATATGATATTAAATGAACTCCTTCCATTTTTCCTTGTCGACATCCATAAATTTGGCTCTGACAAATTTATTTTGCAACTCAAATGGAACTGTACAGTCAAAAATCGTTTTGCAGCTGATTCCTCTGTCTAAAATACTTGTGCTGTACTCCGGATCCGAGCTTGGATCCAGCGGATGGCAACGCACACCCGGAATTGTAATAATATCTTTATCTCCCTGGAATCTCGTATTCATTGCCCATAACACATCCCTGGTATCAAAAATATCCACATCTTCATCTACAAGGATCACATGTTTTAACTCCGGAAATGCACTAAATGCTAACAGTGCCGCCTGTCTTTGCTTTCCTTCATCTGTGTGGACCATCTTTTTGCACTGGAGAACTGCCATGTATTTTCCGCCACCTGATGGGTGTGCGTGTACGTTTGTTACTTTTCCCGGTAACGCTTTATCGATCATGTTAAAAATACTTGCTTCTGTCGGAATCCCTGCGAGATTCACATGCTCTTCACTTGGTCCGATCACAGTCTGCATGATCGGGTTTTCCCGGTGTGTAACTGCCTTAACTTTGATCAGCCAGCATTCATGGCTTGCCGCACCGTTATATCCCGGAAATTCAGGCATTGCATATCCGGTATGGGTGTTCTGATCTTCGATCACTTTCACTCCCGACTGTATCTCTCCTTCAATAACATACTCTGCATTTGCGATCGCATTTTCTTTTATTGAAATACACGGTGTTAATTCTACCGGCGTTTTGCGGATCGCACCTGCAATGGAAAGTTCGTTATATCCAAGCGGAGTTGTCGGCGGTTCAAAACAGGATCCGACTTCTATTGCCGGATCTACTCCGATGGAAATAGAAATCGGCAATGGTCTGTTCAATTCAGTTGCCCGCTCTGCCATTGCACCGATATGTCTGCTTCCCGGCTGTAAAAAAATAGAAAGTTCATCTTTCGACTGAATGCACATTCTGTGTATCGTCACATCAGAAAGTCCTGTATCCGGATGTGTTGCGTAACACATTCCCATTGTTATATAAGGTCCTGCGTCAACCGGAGTATTCGTTGGTGCCGGGATCAATTTGAACAGATCAAAATCCTCATCCGTCACACGGTGGATCACTTCCTGACAGGGTGCTTTCCTATCGGATACAACCGGTTCGATCGGATGTAAGGCAGCATCACATAACAGCTTACCAAGCTCTTCCTTTTTGCATCCCAAAAGTGCCGCAACTCTTTCTCTGCTTGCAAGCAGGCCGATCAATACCTTTGCATCTTTATGACCCTTAATATTATGGAACAGCATTGCCGGACCATCTATCTTCGTCGGACGCATAACAGTTCCGCCTGCTCCTACATGCCGGTAAACCCCCGCAAGCTCAGCTGCCGGATCTACTTCTATGTCTGTTTCTACCAGCTGCCCTTCCATCTTCTTCAGAAGTTCTAATGAAGTTCTTAAATCATTTACTTCCATATTTGAATTTTCTCCTTATTCCCATTTTTATTCGAAGCAATCGCAGTCTCTATACCTGATGCCTGTTATAAATCTTTTGTTTCCCATAAACTTTGCGATTTCTTTCAAATTTATTATAAAAAAAGAGAATGAATTTAAAAATTCAAATTCATATCGTTATTAATT